>Ga0302135_10000039_pt1 | contig 74617 bp, 68 predicted proteins | sample CBN3_surface_MG_FD_203119 | JGI IMG/M metagenome (GOLD analysis project Ga0302135, IMG submission 203119) | Marine microbial communities from Western Arctic Ocean, Canada - CBN3_32.1 | ecosystem: Environmental > Aquatic > Marine > Oceanic | place: Canada: Western Arctic Ocean | collected...
TCCAAGCACAAAGTTAAAGCAGAAAGTATTTTTTTATCTTCTCCCTCTCGAGTGCTTGCGGCAATAAGAACCGGTCGCTCTGTTTTGGAAATTGAATCAAAACCATGCGCTAGGTCTTTAAAATTGTCGGGTATTTCAACATCAAATTTCAAGCTTCCAGTAACAAGAATTTCCCCCGGATCAGCTCCCAAAGCAATAATCCGATCTGCGTCTGACTGTGATTGAGCGGCGATATAATCGATTTCGGATAGCATTGCACGACTAATTTGTTCTATACGCCGGTATCTCACCGCTGATTTCTCCGATAGGCGAGCGTTGGCGAGCATTATGTTTACACCACGTTGATGGCAATAGTGGATCATATTCGGCCAAAGCTCCGTTTCCATAATAATCAGAAGAGACGGTTGCACTCGCGCCAGAAATCGCTTAATGCTTCCTGGTAAATCGTAGGGTGTGTAAACATGAAAAACACTATCACCCAATAGCTGTTGTACACGATCAGAGCCAGTGGGAGTTGACGTTGTGACAACTATCAAACGACACGGATAGCTTATTTGCAATTCCTTAATTAGAGGGACAGCTGCTATTGTTTCACCAACCGACACGGCGTGGACCCAGATACAACCAGCTTTTAACTCACCACTATCAGGCACATTAATGAAGGCGAATCGCTCACCCCACCTTTGCCTGTATAACGGCGCTTTGATTGACCGTAACAGCAAGCGCAGCAATATAACTGGCACAGCCAGATAGAAAACTAAATTGTAAAGTACTCTATGCATCAATTCGCTCACCACTAACCCTATTTATGGATGGGCACTAGTTAGGAAAACTGGTTTTTAGTCGATATACTAAGCGGTCTCCTACCGATAGGTTAAGTTATGACACCCTCCTATTCAACTGACATTATTATCTTCGGCGGAGGAATAGCCGGATTATGGTTACTTAATCGACTACACAACGAAGGTTATCAAGCAATTCTCTTCGAAACTGGAGCTTTGGGTGGCGGTCAGACAATTGCATCCCAGGGAATCATTCATGGCGGATTGAAGTATGCGCTCAGTGGCTCTCTCGGCGGAGCAGCTGACGCTATAGCTGATATGCCTGCTCGGTGGCGCGCCTGCATTAATGGGGAGGGCGATGTCAATATCGGTGGGTGTAATTTACTTTGTGATCACTTCCTGATGTGGTCTGAATCAAGTTTTAGATCGCGGCTTAAAACATTCTTAGGCAGCAAAAGCTTACGTGGCCGTATCGCCAGTATTACTGCTGATGACTATCCGGATATTTTTCAGCAGCAAAAACGAGGCGGTTCACTGTATCGATTACCAGATTTTGTAGTAGACACACCTTCTTTGCTTAAAGTGCTAAGCGAACCTCACCAGAACAGTATTTTTAAAATAGACCCTGCTTCGGCTATTTTCGATCGGAATGAGCAGGGTGATATTATCGGTATTCAAATCAAGTCTGCCAAAAGCACTATTTCCGTTCAGTCTCAGAAAATTTTGTTGTGCGCAGGCTCAGGCAACCAGCAACTGTTATCCGCCGCAAAAATTGAGACTATCCAGATGCAGTCGCGACCATTAAACATGGTTGCTCTTAAAAAAAGAGATCTGCCACTAATCTACGCTCACTGCATTGCTGATAATTTTAGCCTGACACCAAAACTAACGATCACATCTCATCGTAATAAAGATGGAAATCATATCTGGTACCTGGGGGGCGAACTCGCTGAATCAGGCGTTGGGAGAAATAAGGAAGATCAGTTGATGGCCGGTAAGTCAATTTTGAGTGAATTATTCCCGACGCTGGACTTATCGGATGCGCAGTGGGATTCCTTTGTGGTTAACCGAACTGAAGTAAAAATTGCTGACATATCTAGACCCGACGAAGCCTTCCATGCGGAGGAAAAAAATGTAATCACTACCTGGCCTACAAAACTAACACTTACCCCTTCGTTAGCCGATAACGTCATTAAGCACCTTGCTTCCCAATCCTTGTTACCTGGGAAATATGCCAACTCGAATTCTTTGGTGAACTTTCTGGATACGCCGGAAATCGCCAAGCCTTATTGGGAAAATCATTCCTTATGAAGTTAATCAAGCGTCAACTGGGTCAAACTGGACTCGCTGTATCCTGCCTTGGTCTCGGGACAGTGAAAATCGGACGCAATCAGGAGGTTAAATATCCAATCAGCTTCCCGTTACCTCGGGATAACGACGTATCCGACTTGCTTGCTACAGCCAAGGATCTCGGTATTAATCTGCTTGATACTGCTCCTGCCTATGGAAGTAGTGAGCAACGATTGGGAAGATTACTCAGGGATAGGGATGACTGGGTCATTTGTACAAAAGTAGGTGAAGAATTTACCGGGGGTAAATCGTTTTTCGATTTTTCTGCACAACACGTAAATTATAGCGTCGAAAGAAGTTTAAGAAACATTCAAACCGATTATCTCGATATTGTATTGATTCACTCTGATGGAAACGATGAGCAAATCATCCAGTCGACAGATTGTCTAGAGACGCTTACGCGTTTAAAAGAAAAGGGATTAGTCAGAGCTATCGGGATGTCCACTAAGACCCCGCTTGGTGGTCTCATGGCTGTAGATAAGACAGATTTAGTAATGGTTACTTACAATCCCTCTAACACCGATGATGCTGAGGTCATCGCAAAGGCCTTTTTTGAAAATAAAGGTGTTCTGGTGAAAAAGGCCTTAAACAGTGGTCATGACTTAAATAAAGCCGATCAAAATCGTAATGCTGTTAAAAATAATTTGAATTTGGTATTTTCAACCCAGGGAGTTGACAGTGTAATCATTGGTACAACTAACCCTGAACATTTAAGGCAAAACGTCGAGGCTGCGAGATAGTGAACCTTCCTTGGGTTAATATATGAACTATTTAACGTTCTGAGAGGCTTACTTCTCAGCCATTTCTTTCATCTTTTCCATCATTGCTGAAGTCGAACAGTTATCCAGAAATTCAAGAACTCTAACTGCACCGCCATAGCTCTGCACAAAGTCTCCACCTACCACTTCTTCTAGAGCGTAATCACCCCCTTTAACCAGTACTTCTGGCTTTAGTGATTGCAATAATTGCTCAGGTGTATCTTCCGTAAACGAGACAACCCAGTCTACTGCTTCCAGTCCAGCCAACACCGTCATTCTTCGCTCTACTGGGTTAATAGGCCGACCCACCCCCTTCAACTTACGCACTGATAAGTCATCATTAATTGCTACTATTAATCTGTTTCCAAATTGTTTAGCCTCTGAGAGGTAGCCAACATGCCCAGCATGAATAATATCGAAACATCCATTGGTGAATACAATTTTTTCGCCGTGTGCCTTTGCATCCTGCACTGCAATTAGTAACTGATCTGAGGTCATTATTCCTCTTCCAAAATTTTGCTCTTTCAGCATAGCTCGACGTAGTTCCGGGCCACTTATCGCTGCTGTACCCAATTTGCCAACTACCAGGCCAGCGGCCAGGTTCGCCAAAGCTGTTGCTTCAGCTAGAGAATCGCCCGAGGCCAGCGCCGCTGCTAGTACCGAAATAACCGTATCACCGGCACCGGTAACATCGAAAACTTCCTGAGCCTGTGCTGGCAAATGCAGTTCAGATGAGTCTGGCCGTAACAAAGTCATGCCATGCTCACCCCGCGTAATTAGCAAAGCCTGAAGCCCCAAATTCTCTAATAGTGCCAATCCTTTCTTTACTAATTCCTCTTCATTGCTGCATGGACCAACTACCGATTCAAATTCACTCAAGTTAGGTGTAATAATCGTTGCGCCGCGATATTTTTCGAAATCGGCTCCTTTAGGATCAACCACAATAGGAATCTTCTTGGCACCAGCAAATTCAATCAACTTGGAAACATCACTTAATGCACCCTTACCGTAATCAGAAAGCACTAGTGCTTGATTTCCTTCCAACAAAGACTGCACTTTGGGCACCAATTCGGTTAGCTCTGAGCCTCCAAAAATCTGCTCAAAATCTAGTCGAATTAACTGCTGATGTTGTGAAATAACACGTAGTTTCGTGATTGTCGGTTTATCATCAGATAATAAAAAATCACAATATACACCTGCAGCATTGAGGCGCGATTGCAATTCTTCCCCCGATTCATCCCTTCCTATCATTCCTACCAGTGTAGCTGCACTGCCTAATGCCGCAATATTGAGAGCCACGTTACCAGCCCCACCAGGTCGGTCTTCCCGATTTCCTACCTGCACAACCGGCACTGGTGCTTCTGGAGAAACCCGTAAAGCCTGGCCGTGCCAGTAACGATCCAGCATTACGTCGCCCACCACCAATATTTTGGCTTGCTGAAAAGGAGGCATTTCTAATCTCATGTATTCTTCCTGCTATTTTTTATAGTGCAACTGCGCCTTGGCCGTAAATCATAACATAGCCCCCTGTTTTTGTAGATTTGCCAATAGTTGACACCGCCAAAGGCCGGCATCCAGCTGTGACAATTCCGTCAAATACCTATATTTGAGATCACAGACCAGAATTATCGCCGTTATTAGGTAAATATGGGAATATTTGTCCATAATTTTCTACATTTTGTCTTTCCGGTGGGTTTTTACCATATAGTTCTCCCTTAGGACGGTTTAAACTGTGGGCGGAGAGATTACTCACCGCTTCTGCTACAATTCGCGCCTGATTTGACTAATATTCAACCCTTTATTCGTGACCAGCAAATCCACAGAGTTAATCCCTCTCCTGCAATTTGCAGGAGTTCGCTACTGGCCTACCTGGCTGGGTCTGTTTGTAATGTGGGGAATCGCCCATCTCCCCTTCACACTTCAAATGAAAATCGGACAGGCACTGGGGTTTCTCAGCTACGTCTTTGCAAGAGAACGTAGACATATTTGTGATATTAATTTGCAGCTCTGCTTTCCGGAACTGTCCAATAAAGAACGCAACACATTGACACGAAAATCATTTATGTCAAATGGCATTGGCATATTGGAAATCGCCATGGCCTGGAGTCGAGACCCGAAAGATTTTAGCCAACGAGTAACAATATCGGGAATGGAAAATCTGGAGCAAGCTGTTTCCAGAGGAAAAGGGGTCTTACTTGTCTGTGCCCATTTTTCTACATTGGAAATCTGTGGCAGTTTGTTCACTCTATTCAGTAATATGGCTGTCACCTACAGACCACACAAAAACCCACTGTTTGAAGCGGTCATGTTTAATGGAAGGATGAAACTTTTCAGCGGAGTTTTTCGGCGAAATGACGTACGGCAAGCAATGCGTATCCTGAAGGAGGGCCGTATCCTTTGGTATGCTCCAGATCAGGATTACGGTGCCAAGCATTCGGTATTCGTACCCTTCTTTGGTGTTGAGGCCGCCACCATTACGGCAACTGCTCGATTCGCCAAATTCAATGATTCTGCTGTGCTGTTCTTTAGTAATTATCGAAATAAAGATAACTCGGGTTATCATCTCGACTTCGGGGCCATTCTTGATAACTACCCAACCGGGGATCAGGAAGCTGACGCAATCAAGATAAACCAGCTCATTGAGAAGGCCGTTAGAAAACATCCCGAGCAGTATCTCTGGCTACACAAACGTTTCAAAACACAGGCGGCAGGAAAATTGGCTCGCCCTTACTAAGAGTTAAGGAATGTGAACAGTTCTAACTGGAGTGAAATCGATATCAGAATTTACGCGGTGTTAGCCAGTTTACTGCTATCGCTGTTTACTATTCTTATTCCCGATACACCTAATGCGGATGCGTTTGACTATATTCGAACAGCTGAAATTGTTTTAGAAGAAGGTCTTGAAGCGGCTTTCGCCCATTACTCCTGGGCAAGCTACCCGGTAATGATCGCAGCGACTATAAATTTGTTTGGTACCGACCCACTCATATCTGCTTTAATAATTAATACACTTTTTTATGCCGTTATAGTTTTTTCTTTTCTCAGTATAGTCAAAGAAATAGATGACGCAAAATCTCTTCTCGTAATTGCTACTATAACCATACTTACTTATCCCCAGCTAAACGAATTTCGCTACCTTATAATTAGAGATATAGGCTTCTGGGCTTTTTCTCTATTTGGATTATGGCAATTCATTCTTCTGGGTAAGTCTAAAGAACTAAAGTATGCCTTAGGTTTTTGTATAGCTTATCTTTTCGCGGCAACTCTTCGAGCAGAAGCACTTGCCTATCTCATTGTGATTCCAATCTCTCTTTTATTTGACACAAGGCATTCAAATGAGCAGCGTCTTAGGCTTTTCTTCCAGGTCATCGGAATAATCTTTATCGCAGGTTTACTACTTTCTCTGGCTCTATTTCTAATAGAAATAAATGTATTCGCCTTGATGGTTGAATTTATTTCAGTTTATGCTCCGTTCATCTCGAATTTAACGGAGCCAGATGAAGCCAAGTCTTTAGCATTAAGTCAAGCCTTATTCAATGAATATGCCGCAACGTACTCATCCGCTTATTTAACCTCCTTCATCACTGCTGGCTTGTTTGCAATAATTATAGCAAGCCTTATTAATAGCGTCGGTGGTCCATTCATTTTTGTTTTACTATTTGGCTTTTTCAAAAAAACATACAAATTACCAAAGCCTGCCGCCGCGCCTATTATTGCTTTTTGTCTAACCAACGCCCTCATTGTATTCGTTTTCATTTTTATTACTCGCTATCTTGCAAGCCGGTATCTCATGCCATTTTCTCTCATGGTAGCATTCATGATTCCCTTAATAATTCATAGAGCGCTAGAGCATACAGCCAATCCAACTAAAGCACTTTTCACCAAAATTATTATTGTTATTTTCTTTTTATATTGTGCTGTCGATTCATACTACAGCTTCGGTATAACAAAAAGTTATGTTAACGATACAGTTACATGGATTGAAGAAAACACGTCTGCCTCTTCTGTATTAATTACAAATAATCATTCAATTGCCTATTACAGCGGACGTGTTGAAGACTATGATAAAACTGTCAGAAAGGTGACGGAGTCCCAAATAAGGGAGGCCTCGGTGGGTACATACATTATTCTTGAAATGTATTACGAAGTTGGACAGTTAGTCGAAAGTGATAACATAGCCTCTCTTCTTGAAATACGCGCTAATTTTCCCGAAGGAACCCAGCCCCGACTAACGATTTACCAGCGAATCAATCCACTGTGATTAGTCTTAGCAAAAGAATCAACATTATAACTGCTTTGGGTTAGCCTATATCGTACATAAAATTGGCCATTGCCTTGCCCGCTTGTTCCTCAAGGTTGGTGCCAAACCAGTTCTTTCGAAACCTTTTCAGATCCTTACTAAATTTTTTCGAAAAAGATGGTCCATTCTGGTGCCATTGTAATGAATCTAAGTCGAGAACATATAGTTGCTCGCCACTGTAGATAAAATTAGTTGCCTTCATATCGCCGTGGCTAATTTTATATTCATTCATTATGTCAAATAAAACTCTGAACGACGCAAAGACTCGTTCCCACTGTTCCAAATTTTTTGTCTCGCTATCAAAATCAGAAAGTAGATGATCTCCTGAAATCTCATCGCAAAGCAAATAAGCTCGGCGCCTAAAAATCCAAAAAAACCTTTGCTCAAGGCACATGATCGGATGGGCAGTCCCAATTCCAAGCATCTCCAATAAATGACCGGCTTTCCAGGATTTGTAAGCCCTACTTGGTCTAAATAGTCTTTTTAATCTGTGCAGGAACCCCTTAATATTGTAACGTTTTAGAATATAGACGTGCCCGTTGATTTTAACTCTGGCAATTGTCGAAGAGTTTCCGTCTTTAATTATTGTTCCTTGTTGCAAGCAGCCATCGGGATTCTCAACAAATGCATCGAAGTCAGCTGAACGCAATTTACGATCATAAACCAAAAATCGGTCTATCGATTGGAGAAACAAATGCGCTGAAGTCGAACGAAATAGTTTCCTTGAATACAATTCAAGTCGTTTTTTTCGGGCCTTTTTCACCATGCGGATGAAGCCCAACTCAGATATAGCCCAACCCTGACTGTTTCTCAACTTCAAATATTTCGAAAATAGACGTTGTATGTTTTTATCGTACCAAACTGGAAACTGAGCGAAAAAAAGTGCTAGGTTATCCAGACTTTTACTCTGCGAAAGCGAATCATTTTCCATTTCAACTTTAATAGAGCCACTATCTAACAAATATATTTTTCTTTGAAATACCAGAAAATTATCCAAGTGTATGTCTTCTTGCCAAAGACCTCGGTTGTGGCAAGAAGCAATAGACTCGAGTGCGGAAAATATCAGCAATAAATCGGTGTTACTCGCCAGACTGTTCGACCATAAGTTCCCCAGCGTTTCACTGCCTGCCAGAAACTTTGTTAGCAGCACTCCTCCTCTATTTGATTCAGAACGTAATATTTCAACTATTTGAGGAACGGATTGTCCGGCTTCGATTAATAGCTGACTTCCACGCAGCTCTCTCCTAAGATGTCTTTCCCAATATTTTGAACTAAAAAATATTTTGGCAACTGCCCATCTGCCTTTATATTCACATAACCCCACTAGTCGTTTTCCGGGCAATATGCGAAATATTTTTTCTATGACTATATCTTGAGAAAACTGGTTATCTGTAGCATTCACAGTTGAATTAATATCTATTTCTAGACGCAGAGGAACTGAAATATCTTTTCCCATTCGGGCCAAATCTTTAAAAGTAAACTTTTCCACTGGTAAATTATGAGCCTTAGAAAATATTATTTGATAAAATTTTAGTTTACTACGTTGTAATATTTTTAAAATATTTTAACTTATAACGTTTAATTTCTTATACATAGATCGCGCTCTTTGATGCACATTTTTCCAAAATTTAGCTTCTATAGTTAGTGTTTCGCGTAATTCTTTTTGGCTGTAGTAGCGCATAAAGCGTAGTAAATCTCGCTTTGTCAACCCAATATTCATAGCGGAATAATAAATACCTGAAATATCTTTTTTGATCCAGCGCTTACCAAGTTTGCTTTTTATTAAAGCGCGATGCAGATCAATAATAAATAATTTTGGGATATCGGTTCTAGACAAGCTTGGTTTGTGCAATAGAAAGTGACAAATATAAAAATCTCTATGGCACACACCGTTTTGATGAAGCACACGAGCCACTTTGGCAACCTCACTAATTAATTTTATTTTTAGTCCAAACTCAGGTCTCGCTGTAGCCCAATCTTTACAGAAGTCTTCTAGACTCGTAGTATCAATCAGATCCTCCGTAACAATGAACGACTTGATGTTGGCTGGATTAGTCCCTTTTTTGCCATACGCAACAGCTTTCATTGTAGCAATTTCCAGCTCTTCTAATTTGTGAATAGCGTTCCATTCATTTTTAGCGCTAGTAACAGGTATTTTTAACTGAAATATATTTTTAAATATTTCGCTCCAGCCAACACCTAAATGCATTTTCACAAAATAACTTTTACCGTTTAAAGTGGTTTGAAATGTCCGTCGACTTTTTATTTTCCTATAAATTTTCCCCTCCGCCGTTTCAAGTTCTTTATAGGGGTCTGCACTACGCCAAATTTCTTTAAATCTCTTGTCTAAATACAGCATTTCTAACTGCTACTCCGGCGCGATGACATTGATAGAGCAGTAACCAGCTCATGTTGAATTTGCGCTTTGGTTTCAATGATGTCAGTAGCTTTTTCTCCCAACGCATAGAGTTCGTCATTAGCTCCATATTTTCTACCACTTTGTGACCACGACGAAAATTTCAGTCCAGAAAGCATTGCTGACAACCGCTGATTCAATTCTGATTGGTCGAATGGCTCATCGCAAACTTCGCCAGACCCTGCCACGTTAATATGAAAAGCATAGCCACAGGTTGCTGTGGTTAAAACCGGTAACCCTGCGATTGTAGCTTCTAACAATATATAACCAGCGCTTTCGCTATAAGCGGGATGTAACAATAGGTCGGCACCTGCAAGAAAGCGCGGGATATCATCACGCCCGGGAAAGACAGAGAATTGCTTTTCAATGCCGAGCTTTCGGGCAAGCGCTTTGAATTGTCCGGGTTTATCCTGGCCAACCAACATGAATTTTACTTTTCTTCGTAATTCGTTTGGCAAAGCCGCGATTGCTCGTATTGATCTATCTACGCCCTTAATTCGGAACCCGGAACCGACTTGCAAAACTAACAGCTTGTCAGCTGACAAACTAAACTCTTCTCTGAACTGATCGCGATCTTTTTGTCTATTGGAGTTTACCATCCTGTCCCGGGATATCCCTGGTGGCACATCGTGTAGTCTATCGCTACAGTCTGGGTAATATTTTAGGAAAGCGTTCCTCTGGAGTGGCGAAAGTAGCAAAATTTCGGTTCGAGCTCTTGAATTAAATACAACTTCTTCATACTTTTTAAAATGCCTATAACGGGATGTGAATTTGTAATACACACCTCGTTGCGTGTCGGCTTTCTCAGCAAAGCACGGGTCGGCGGCAAAATAAAAATCTAACCCAGGCATTTTGTTAAATCCGATTACTATGCGATCCGACTGTAATGCAAGTTTAGCCAATACCCAGGTGGTAAATCGCTGATAAAGTTTGATGCGACTCAAAGCTTTCACTGGAACAATTTTAACTTCTACCCCTTGCGGAACGTCTCCTTGCCAATTTAAAGTATAAACTTCTACCTTATGGCCCCTGTCCAGGCAGCTTAGAATAATTTTAAAAAGATCTCTTTGCTGGCCTCCATAGGGAAAGTACTTATAAATTAGAAAGCTTAGTTTCATAGCTCAACTTTATTCATTGAATAAGTTTCTCAAACTGTTGCCATACATGCTCGGGGTTATGTGTTGAAAAACAAGGCGGCGTTACTGCGAATGTCTGTCCTCCAAACTTGGCAGTAACTCCAGGCCCAGTGTAACTGCACACTTTTTTTACACACGGCGCGCAGTTAAGATTTGAGCTTAGTTGTAGTTGTTGTTGCCCAAATGTCCCTGAAAGCCCTGAATCGGTTGGGCCATAGAGTGAAAGGGTCGGCGTAGAGAGTGCAGCAGCTAAGTGGCCAAGGCCCGTGTCTACCGCGACAACACCTTTTGAATGGAGTATATGTCTTGCTAACCCAGTGAGTGATTGCTTATCTAGCACCCTAACTTTTCTATTGTCGGTTGCAATAAATTCAGCTCTTTGCTTTTCTTCCAAGTCACCCCAGGGCAGCAAGACTTCGTACCCTGCCGTCGTCGCCAACTGGGCTAGATGACGCCAGTACAAATTGGGTAAGTGCTTGGTTTTCCATGTTGTACCATGCAGAAATACGAGCTGATGCTTCCTTGATTTATTCCCACTCTTGTCAATTCGGTCTAAATCAAGGCCATAATCTATAAGATTCTCATCATAAGTATATTGCAATGCTCGCGCAAATAGTTGCCGAATCCTATCAACGGCATGGGAGGTCCACGGTACAGAATAGACTTTGTTATAAAACAACGTGGCCAGAGGTTCTCTAATTGTATGGTTACTTAATCCAATAGTCAGCCCTTTGGAGAGCCGGCTTATTATCCCACTTTTTATTAGGCCTTGCGCATCAATAACTAGGTCGTAGTGCACCGCTTGCAAGTCTTTTTTAAAATTGCCATATTCACCATTCATAAAGGTTTTAAGCAAATTTTTCCGCCAACGCCTGATTGCAATTGAAATAACGTTTTCAACTGCCGAGTGCCATGTCGGCACCTCGACAAAATTCTCTTCCACAACCCAGTCAAATACGATGTCTCGATGCGCTCTTTTTGCATCTGTAATCGCTGGTAATGTATGAATAATATCGCCCAACGACGACACTTTTACAATTAAAATTCGCAAGAAAAACTGACTCCCATACTAGTAAACAATTTCATTCAACGCTAAATGCACCCGCTCTGGGCTAATTTCAGTCAGGCAACGCAAATGCCCCAATGGACATTTGCGTTGAAAACAGGGGCTGCATTCAATTTTTGTCGTTATCAATTTTACCCTGTCTGTAAGGGGGGGTGTAAAGTCTGGAGAGCTCGAACCATAGATTGCGACCACGGGTTTTTGCAAGGCAGCAGCAATGTGCATAAGTCCTGAGTCATTACTGACTACCGCTGTGGAACCAGACATGAGGTCTATAGCCTGAGCGAGGCTTGTTCTGCCAGTCACGTCTGCGCACGACAATTTGTTTTCTTCGTTGATATTGTCAATTATGGCCTTTGCTACACCTGAATCATTTTCTGAGCCGAAGATCCATACCTGCCAACCCTGGGCTATAACTAAATTGCACAGTTTTGCAAAATGCTCCACCGGCCATTGTTTTGCCTCCCCGAATTCGGCTCCGGGACAAATTGCTAGCGTCTTGTCCGAAGAGGTCAACCCTAGCCGATCCATCGCGACCGATACTTGTGCAGCTTCCGTGATTAGCCTAGGAAGTGGAACATCTGCTGGCGGCAAATCTGATCTAGGAAGGCCCAATGCAACGAAACGCTGAACCATTAAGGGAAAGCGAGTGTTATCCAACTTGCGGGAATCGCTGAGCAAACAGCCACGAAATTCCTTCTGCCAACCAACTCGGATAGGAATTCTGGCATGAAATATGATCAATGCTGACTTAAATGAATTCGGTAAAACAATGGCCTTGGTAAAATTTTTCTCTCGTAAAGCTTTGCCCACGGCAAGTCGTTTAGCTAAATTCAATTCACCATGCTTGAAGCTATAATCTAAATTACTTTCAACTTCTGGCATTCTTTCTAGCAGCGGTCGGCTCCATTCGGACGCCATTACTGTGATTCTGCAGGCCGCATTATTTGCGCGCAAAACTTTAAACAATGATTGCGCCATAACCATGTCACCTACCCAGGACGGCCCAATTATCAGTATTTTTTCGTCACTGCCTTCATGCATATTAAATTATATCGGTATCTTTTTGCATTATTTTTTTAGCTCACAGTATATCCCTACTCCGCCATTCAGGTATCCTTAAATTGTTGTGGGGACCCCACAGACTCTTAACCTTTAAACAACTAAGCACTATGGGGTAATACTAGAAACTACAAATATCTATGTGGTTACTTATTGTCCGGTGTAACTCGCAGAATTTCATTACCTTTTGTCAAGCCTGCAGCTACTTTCTAAGCACCACTTATTCGCAGGCTTAACATGCCTTCCTAGTTCGCCTGCCTGCGTGAGTTTGGAAGACCTCCCTTATTGCCCAGAAACTCTTTCATGGCCTTTATATCCAGTTTCACGACACCCAAGGCACCCAACAGCAACTGAAGCTTGAGAAGGCACTATATGGTGACACTGGTCAAATGCATATGACATGACATTAGTGATTTTTGCCACATCAATTTTTAGAGGATCTATACGGTGGTAATCTTTCCCGCATTGATTACCGAGCACCATCGTCAAATTTTCAATATTGAGTATTTTGCCAGTAGCCTTCCGGTCTTGTAGTTTTGATTCTGCCACATAGTCGAGCATGTGCTTACTCCTATCTTTCGAAGATAAGTGGCCATTCAACGCGCTTCCAAAATCTTCATTGCTTATTCTGTCATCGCCGAGTCAACCACTTAAAAAATCCGGTAGTTCCACTTTCCCATTTTCGAGGGTTACTGCCTTTGAAGATTCTTTTACCACACTCATATTTACCTCAAAATCGCCCTAGCATATTCTCGTGAGATTGTTACTTTACTACGAAAGAGCGTGTTTCCCGAGGTTTATTCTATGCGCCCGTCAGTCGATAAGCTTAATCCAGTCACCCTGCCCAGGGGTTCCGGTTGGATAGTAGCCGTTAAGTAATCGGAGTGTTTCTTCAGGATAGTTTGCGATTTTACTTGTCCTTGCTACAGTAGTGAAATCAAAAAACTCACTGGCCTGCACGTATTTTATTTTAAGCTCATTACCAACAAAGGTTTCTCCACCCTGTATCGCTCTAAATGTACGTATGGATTCTAGCAACATCTCATCTATTTCATCGGCATTGTCGCTATCCTGAATTTCACCTCTGAAAATGAATACTCTGGGCCCAAGATAAAGTACTCCAATTCGCTCCATATTTCCGCTTTCAGAAGATAAAGCAATCCCTGTGTGGCCGAGCAATCTATACTGAGACAAAGGCTCGGACTTTTGTAAATTCGTAATGCCCAACTTATCTCTAATAAAGACACGTGGCTCTAAATTACCTTGTAACCTTTGAGCTTCTATTTTCAATGAGCCTTTGTTTAGTGCTGTTGCAGCCGCAGTTGTGGTTGTTTCAGAAACCTCCCATTCATCAGGAAATACAAGTGTGTACCCCAACAGCGACTGATAAAATCGGTTTCTTGCTTCCGCTGTTGAGGAGGCTTGACTAGCGCCAACAGTTATGCCGCCCAGGTTTTGTCTAAACGTATCGTTGCCCGTTTCAGTGATTTGATCCGTTGAAAGATTTCCCACATTCGCGATTGCCTCCTGTAGGCGCGTATCATTTCGCGGATGAGTGGCAAACAGCCCATGGTAACTTCCCTGATTATTAGCAATTTTCCTGTTGAAATCTTCTTGATTCTTTAGAACGGTAATAACATCGATTACAGCATGCGGATCGTAGCCCGCGTCGAAAAGATATCCAGCCCCTAGGCTATCTGCCTCCAGTTCAGCCTCCCGTCCAAAACCACTAAGACCGGACTGCGCCCAGATGGATGCCACCTCACTAATTTGTGAACCAACATAACCACTTCCTGTTGCAACAGCTGTCACAATACCGCCAACCGTGGCAGCGGTCCTTGCCAGAGTGCCACGAGCTTGTTGCTGAACCGCATGCCTAGCTGTAATGTGGCCTATTTCATGGGCCAGAACTGCCGCCAATTCAGCCTCTGAGTTCATAAATGTCAGTAGCCCTCGATTAACATAAACATAACCCGCTGGAAGTGCGAAAGCATTTATGTCAGGGCTATCAATAATGGTAAAGTGATATTCAAGATCAGGCCTGTGACTTGCTGCTGCCACCTTGTTGCCCACTTTTGTTACATAAGCCCGTAGCTCTTCATCTTTGTACAGGCGCGTACTCGCAAGCACTTTTTCATGTTCCTCAAGGCCAATTTCTTTTTCACGGGCCTGCGACATGAGGACCAAATTGGGTCCTCCCGTCGCGGGGTTTATCGCACATGAGCTGAACGTTGAAAGGGCCAGCACACAAAGTAGTGCCTGGAACAACAGCTTGCTTGAAGGTCCGGAAACCAAGCTATCACGTATAAATAAAGAGATTTGCTTACTCATCCACCCACCCACATGTCTCTGCTGCCAAAAGGCATAATTAGTCTTTAACTGCCGTTAACAAAATCTTTAAGTTGGGCCGCTAACCGGCTACAGGCGTTTGCTTCCACTCGAGCTATTAGTGGAATCGGAATTACGATTGCGGGCAAATAAGACTGCCCTGTCGCATCGGCGCTGATTGTTCCTACGGATGAGAATGTTCCAACATCCCATATTCTGGCGTTAAAAGTGGCATCATCTTCCCATGACCCAAAGCCGAAGCATCCGCCGCCACTTGGGCCAATCGCGCAAGATATGGAACCTGAACTGTCAGACGTTTCCGTGTATCCGTCCAGCCAAACTATATATCGAATTCCAAAATCACCCATTGTTCTTGCGACTACATCCTCCGCCATTATTCTTTCCAGGTCTCCCGTCCTCAATGGTGCTGTGCGTGGCTCGAACCAAGGGAACATGGCATCGATAAAGTCCTGCTCAGGGACGACAGATATTCCATTTGCGCCCTCAGTCATTTGGTCTCCTACACAGCTGACAAATTCGGATCGGGTTTCGTAGTCGCTGGCCTGTCGGCGCCCTAAAACAACTACAGACTCACCACTATCAATGCCAGTTTCACCCTGGCGAAATTCGTCTATGGTTGTGCTAGTGCAAGCAGCAAGCAGTAGCCCAATAAATAGCCCAATAAGGCTTTTACTACCTATTTTCCTATGATCGGATGTTGCCCAGGATTTCATGTCAAGCCTCACACTCACTAAATGTCTCGTATCTTTCACCAACTACCTCTCTAGTTGTACGTCGGTTGGCGATCTTATCAGACGTAAACTAATGTCAGTTCTTTATCTTAATAGTGCCCATCAATAGCTAGCGACTGCTCAGCCAATCTCGCACTTCTGGCACTTGCGTGAACGTCAATGTAAAACTTGATGCTAAATCGCGTAACGCAACCACAGCGGCGTCATTGATTGAATTTTCAATTGATCGGAAAGTTTCCGTCTGGGTCTTTCCATACGAAGTTAATACCCAGTCGGCAATATACTCACCATCCCCCGTAAGCAAACGCATATTGTATTTAATCCAGACTTCAAATACGTCTAACTTGGTCTTACTGGGCAGCGCCAGCTGAAACTCTTCGATTGCGGGAGAAAACACAGCATCAACCCCAGAAGCCTGGGCATCTTCTATTGAATCCACGAGAATTACTCGATCAAACATGGCTGGCAGTAGTGCATCGAAAAGCGCCAAGTGCGAACTGCCACTCTCAATATTGAATTCTTCCTTTCCGGTTTCGGAATATTCCATATAGGCAAAATCTTTCAGCCTATCATCGTAGTAAACAGCCACAGAAATAGGTAGCTTAGTAATATTTGGCGTTGGGTATGCGCCGCTTATGATTACATTGCTAGTGCCACAACTTATCAGTGCCAGCAGTACTGCTGCAGCGCAGCATCGGCTCATTTTTCGACTAATGTTCATTATCATCCTATGCCTATCCATCATTGCCATCTTGCGTATAGAAGACCCTCTTAACGCAATAATTTCTTACTGAAAATCGTTCAACCCTACAAATGTCCCGCCATTTCTCGTCGTCAATTCCCGCATCAGGGTTGAAAACCGATATACGCTCTGTTGAAAACGCCTTTCATACAAGAATATATTCGGAAACCCAATTCCGTGGATTCTGACAAGCCGATTTCCATTCTCATCCTCTAGATTAATTCGATCAATCGTCCTGAGAACTTCTTGGATAGACCCACCTGGCTGAAAATCATCCCCTAATACATAAATACTAATCTTCTTATCCGGTGAATAAAACGTGTTTATCGCCCTGGTCACGCCCTCAACTGGACTACTGTTGCTAAACGGGTTCCAAGTTCTTAGTGTGGATATAATCTGCGTCCGCCGGCCGGGGGTATCAGGAATCCATTCTCCCCGATAGGAATCGTACATGTAATCACCCATGTCATTCATTATCTGAATCCCCTTCACTTCAGGGTAAACGTTCAGGGTGTCATCAATTATCGCCAACATTTTGTCCCAGCTAGTGTTATACATACTGCCAGATGTATCAATGACAAAAATGATGTATTCGCTGTCTACAGGGATACCACCGATAGCATTGTTTTCTAACGCTGGGCTGTTTGCCAGCAGCCTCTGCATTTCTTCAGTCAGGGATTGACGGGCAATTGAAAGCTTACCTACCTCTTCTGTGACCTCATCCGACAGCTGCCTCGATGACTGAAATTGCCCCGCTACATCACTCAGGTCGCGCCGCAACCGGGCTATCCTTTCGTTCAGTGAGGAAATCTGCTCATGTTTTGCATTAAGCTCGCGATTGAGAGTAGTAGTTTCGCCTCGAATTGCAAATAACTCCTGTTGTAATTCATTAATAGAGCCCTCGGGCTGTATGTCGGTGAATTCTATGGTTACCGGAGCTGAGGATTTAGTGATCATCAACAACAAAATTATGGCACCAAACCCACAGGATATGACATCGAGAAAAGCGACACTAAATGAGTCTGTTGTTCTTCTTTTAGGCATTATGGCCAATCTTGTGATGGAGTCAAAAACGATCCCTGCGTGAACTGCGCAAGTTGCCAGTAGGCAGCTGCTGCGCTCGGGTCCCCTTCCAGTGGCATGAGTATTATATTAACAGGGATTCCTTCGGGAAGTGACTCTACTGCTTCCTGATACAATTCCAAGCGTTCAGCTGGTGTTACCAATGCATCGGAAGCGCCCCGTCTCCCGATTGTAGGCAAGCCATCGGTAATGAGAAAAATATTATCTGGCAAGGGTGACATAAACGCCACTTCACTAAACACGCCCTCCAAATTAGTACCGTTGTCCGGGATCACGTCCTCTATGCCCTCTATTGCACGATTCAGTTGATCTCGGTCTGCCACTTCCAACCACTGCCTATCTGTGCCCGGTAGCAGCGCTTTCACCTCATCACTGAAAGTTAGCACTTGATAACGGCTGGTAACAGGAAGTTGGGTGCTGATCCAGTCAACTGTTTTGACAACACGTTGCCATTTTGGCGCCTGGCGCTTGGACTCATCAGACATATTGCGGGTTCTAATAATATTGATCAGTGTATCGTCCAGCATGCTGGTAGAGCTATCTACCAATATAAGTACCCGATTGCCGCCTAGAAACATACCCGACAGATACTGACGATTTCCATCTCCTAGAAACTGCCGCACGTTGTTACCTTCCACTTCCAGCGCACTGGCTTGCAGACGTAGCAATTCTTCTTCCAGCGACTGGATATCCGCGCGCAGTTTCTCGACACTCTCGACTGTTGCTGTACTGGAGTTTTCCAGCGCCGCCAGTTCCTGCAAAAAAGTGTCTATTTGTTCCTGAATTTGCCTCGCCAGACCCTGTGCGGTTACAACTTCCAGGTCTACATCAGACAGCGTATTTCTAATCCGAACCAATCCCAATTCACCTTCTAATACCTCTTCCTCCAGCAAAGTGATTTCAGCTGTGACATTCGGATCACTTTCGCTTGCGATTACGGTGCTCGCATGATCGAGGATCAAAAATATGAGAATCACAGCGCCAAAACCGCAGGACATCACATCTAGAAATGCGAGGCTAAGTGGGTCAGACGCTCTTCTTTTAGATTTTTTACTAGCCATCTTTAATCTGAATTAAGCATATGTCGTCTTGTGAAGCATCGAAACTGACGCGATCACCCAGATCTAGTTTATGTTTTCCAGCCACTTTTTTGTCATTGACGACCGCTCCTTGCTCACCGCAGACTAAATTAAATTGATCTCCCTCTCTTTCTATTTTTCCCAGATACTCGGGCAAACCAGTAATTGATAGTGAAATAGTGTTGGAAGCAGCACCATGACCATTCAGAGCGATAGAATTCCTAATTTCTAGCACTCCTAACTCAAAAGCTTTATTCGAATATAATGCATGGGTAGGAAGCCCTTTGTCGCTCTTTTTAGAAGCCCCATTTAGGGTTGAAGCGTGTTTATCAACGACTAATGGCAATGCACCGACCCGGAATATCTCTCCCGCATTACGAACTATTGCCTCCCGATATTGCAAGCAGTTCTTACTCACTGCTGCTTCGTTGACTACCTTTAAGTTTGGCAAATGGGACAAAGAAGGAAGGAATCCAGGTAGTTCGCTCATCGCCTGGCTAATCAGAAATTGCCCCTGCTGCTCGGAGGAAAGAACCATTACTTGTTGCCCAATTTTTTTGTAATAGTCATTTAAAATATCAATCAGGCTTTGCTTTGGCATTTTAGCCTGATAAACCGCACTTGCTGTTTTCAATTCCAGAAGTAAACTGTTTTTATTTTCGTCATTCTGTTGCAGCCAAACCGGAAGCTGATTATAAAGTTGCTGCTCCGACTCCGCGTTGTGCTGCGGATTAAATCTGCATTGCTGAACAAATAACTCGGTAACCAACTGCATCATCAGGTCCATGAAATCTTGTGTGCCAACACCTGGAACTTGAATAACAGAGTCTATTACTAATTCCTGATTTACTACCGACATCTTCGTCAACAAAACCTGGTGCAATTGGATGTCAGCAAAAATTACCGATTCTGCTTCGATCTGGTGAATCGAATTTGCCAGAGCAGAATCCACAACACCTATTACATTGAACGGGCTTTGCTGGACCAAACCTAGAAGAATTGCCAGTTGCTGTTGAGTGAAATTTCCCGGCACAGCGAATATAACGTCGTCATCGATTTCTGCCGCCTTGGCCAAGTGCAGAAGGTGTGCATACGCAATATCGGCAAAATGCCTAATCTGGGCATTGGGATGCACTAATGGCTCTATACTAAGTTGATGCCAAAATTTATTGTAACTACTAGTAGGGTGCAACCTGGCCTGCTTTTCTGCTTCTTCGCCAAGCTCCAGTAACTTTCCTTCTGACAAGGCAAATCCCGGGCTGCTCACAATGACTCCTTTCTCATCGCCGACGCGAATCGCAATGTCATTCAGCTCGATTACCTTTAGGCTCATACTCTGTTTTCCCTCTCAGGAACCTGTAAATGTATGATCAAATTTTCGTCACAGTAACTCTGACAATCCAAAACCAATCTATCCTGCAATAGCTGCAGCTGATGCAATAGAAACATCAACATGATGCTCACAACCAATGCGACGAATGTCGAATTAAACGCCACCCCAAGGCTCACTGTAACGCCAACTATATCGCCACTCACTGCTTGGTAAGCCTGTCCTAGCGCTGTTCCAATTCCACGCACGGTGCCAAGGAATCCAATAGACGGAATTGCCCAGGCGATGTACCGAACAATTGTTAATTCGGTCTCCATGCGCTCAGCTTCATTTTCACAAGTATCTTTTACCGTGGTGACAACATCCTGAATATTTCGAGTCGTTTGAAAACGATGAAACGCGGCCAACAGCGCTCGTGGCAGCAAGAAACTTTTTTCTATTTCAGGCAACGCTTGTACTGGCCTCGCATAATTCCTGGAATCTTCAGGTAAAATACTTGTTCCTTCCGATACTGGGACTAAGGATCTCTCCAGTAATGACCTTTCGAGAATAGTTTTTTTAGTTTTTATACCAACGATAGAAACCGCCCACAGAAATAAAATAATACAGGTTTCCTGCTCGAAGTCTTTCATTATGACGTAGACTGAACGTTCGGGCTCAAAGTTCTCATCTGTTTGTTGCAGGATGGCTTGCTGCTCCTGAATCAATTCCGCATTCGGGCGCACCACCGCCACATAAATAGCGTGGACAATAATTACCGCTATAATCAGCGCAAAAACCTGATACACCACCTCTGTTAACAATCCCTGCTTCATACTTGTTTCCTATTTATTAATTCTGTAAAAATTGGTTCTGCTTAGCTACCGCTTCATATGTCTACCGGAAATGACACGCCCAGATCTTGTGATATCTGCTCCGTTGGAATAAACCTCGCTGACGAATCAGCTTCTTCTGCCTCATCAGGCGTATCTGGCTGCGCTGTATCAGAATCTGCTACTTCCAGTTCCTCGTCCGCTACCACTCCAGAATTTGCCGGCTGTTGACCGCCTGGGTTTATGTCGTCATCATTTGTCTGACTGTCTGTGCTTTGAGGCGCCGCCATACTCAAATGCCACATCAGTAAAGCCAATAGAATAAGAAATTTCTTCACAGTATTATTCCTCTAGATACCTTGCGACTCTGAACCCTAAATCATCCCTTGGTTCTTCGCCAAAATCCCTGAACGACAATCTCAATTCCGTAATTGACCCGTGCGCCCAACTGGAACCTCTTATGGTGTGAAACTGCCCACTAACGGGCCCCAACGGATCAACCTCTTCCCCGCCTACCACGCCAACTGCGCCATAATAGTCGTGGACCCATTCAGCCACATTACCGGCAATGTCGTAAATTCCATAATAGTTTGGATCGAAGTTCCCCACCGGGGCCGTGCCCATATAGCCATCGTCATAATTGAACAGAATTTCGCCCAGATAAGCCTGGGTCGAAATATCGGCAAAGTTACCGGCATTATCTGGTGGTGTTAGCTGATCTCCCCAACTGTATTTAAGTTGGTTTCCGTTTCCATCAGTGCGTGCAATCCAAGCCCATTCCGCTTCCGTTGGTAAGCGATAACCGGTTGCGCCTTCGTTGAATCCAATTACTTCTTCACCATCTACCTCATAGAAACGAGGCAGTGATTCCCCGTCACTTAACCAATTGCAGTACAAAGCAGCCTGTGCCCACGTTAAACGTAATGCTGGTTGCATTTCGCCATCTAATGAGATCCCTTCTAATGTGCCCGATGAATGATCAGCTAGGAATAACCTATATTCTCCGTTTGACACTTCGTTTACACCAAAATAAAAAGCCTGTTCCAATTTGATATCACGAATATTTTCATTTGGCCTTCGTCCGGCTTCGCGCCTGGACGCACCCATAGTGAAAGAATTAGGATAAAACAATTTAAGGGTCTGCCCCGCGACCGTGATGATGACTGGTTTGATTTGTTCAAGTCGTGCCTGTTCGAGCGATTTTAGATCTACCTGAATAACCTGATCCAGCCCAGGTCTGGAAGTGAATTCAGTATTAAAGGGGACATAACCTTCTTTTCGAATTTCAATCTGTTGACTGGCGGCCATCAATTCTATTACTTGATTGGCCAGGCCGCGATATTCCCCATTGACATATAATTGTGCATCATCAGGTTGCGATATCACACTCACACTTGTTAACACTGGATCCAATTCAATCGTAATTTCCCTTTCCTCATCTGGCTCTGTACGGATAGACGTGTTGGTTGAGTGGAAACCATTTTTAAAGAAGGTGAGCTCGTGGTTTTGTCCTGGCGCTAAAGCAACATCCAGTGGAGTCAACCCTTTAAAGTTGCCTCCAATTGTGACGCTAGCATTGCTAGGATTAGACCTTATAAATACCAGACCGTCAGCTGGTTCGAGCTCAATAGAAGGGATGGAAAAATCTTCCCCCGCCACAATATCAAAATCGTCTTGCCATGCCTTGTGCCCAGCCAACTTAACTATGATGTCGTGCCTGCCTTGCAGTATCTCCGCATTAATAGGTGTCGTGCCTACTAATTCTCCGTCTACCAGCACATCGGCGGCAAGCGGTAATGTGGTCAGACTAACAGTCGCCCAGGCAGGTTGAAGATCGGTTTCATAGCTTTGCTCTACTGAACGCCCCTCAATATCGATCAGTTGAACTTGACTTAGATAACGGTCCAAGGAAACCGTTAGTTGATGTTCTCCCGGTTCGATGGAGACATCCGTCAATGGCGAAACACCCAGATCAATAGAGTCAAGTTGCACGCGCGCGCCATCCAGCTCTGGTGTGAAGAAAGAAATTATTCCAGGTAGCTTTCGCATTTCGAACGGATGATTTTGTACTTGTTCATCTGATACCAGTAATTGCGTATTGGTATCAACATAACCCTGGTTACTAAGCGTTAACTGATAAGATCCTGGTCTGATCAGGTAGCGTTGTCCTAACCTGAGCGATAAGCCTTCTGCTATAGTAATCTCAGCGGTAATAGGTGCAACTTCGACGAATACAGATTTGGCGGTTAACACAAACCAGGCAGCACTACCTGTTACCGCCAGAAAGGCAGCAATAAAAAAGTGCGTCCATCTGGGTTTAAATGTTACTCCCGGCGCCTTGTAAGCGTGTGGAGTAAAATCTATAGGAATGATGGGGTCGTTTAGTCCGTTAGCCCCATTGTCATCTTTAATGTTATCCATTTCATCACCGCCCGTTATTAGCAACGATGCGTTCGTTGCATTGTACGAGCACAGAGGCAGGTGTTAGTCCAAATCCAACCGTAAATTCCTCACGCACATCTCTGTAGCCACTGCGCGTTCCCACTGCAACATAAACGCCGGGTTTGAGCGATAGCTGATGTTGCTCAAACGAGCCCAGGCTACCAATTCGTAACAGCGTAACATTCGTAAAAGTATCCGAAACCAACTGGATATTTATCGGCACCTGGGAAATCTCAAGGAACTGTTGTAATTCATCCAACTGAGTCACTAGGCGGGATCCCGGATCTTCGATAGATCTCCCGGTAAAGTAAATATCTCGGGTCTGTTCAAAAACGGCGTCTTCGGCAAAGCGCTCGGGATTATCGAGAGCATTTACTAGTAATTGGTCTAGATTTAAGCGCTTGCTTGCATAATCTCTTCCGTTAATCGCAAATACCAAATTCGAATCGATATCCAACACCGCGTCATAGTCATTGACAGCTACCGCCCAGCGCTCCTCGACCTCTGCTAAGTCAATCTGAACTTGCAAACTACTGATTTCGGCTGAAGCAATCTCATTTTCTGTCTGAACAATGGCCGCTAAAGCCTGTTCTTGGTTGATGCCGAACCCGGATGCTCGCCGAAACGCCGCAATGGCTTCATCCGTATTGCCACTCTGCAGGTGGGAATATCCCGTTGACATAATTTGGGAAAATTCGTTTTCTCTAATTTCCGCCGCGACTTGCTGTATTTGTGCTCTAGCTACTTGATTGTAACTGTCCAGGTCTAACGCATTCTGGAAGAGCTCTAGCGCAGCTTGCAGTTCGCCATCCTCATGGCGTTCAACCGCATCGCTCAGAAGTGAGTTAACCTCTTCCAGAGTCTGGACTCGCTGATAGCCGATCTGAGCACGTTCGTTTCCGGCATCGAATAATAAAGCCAGGGAATATTTTTCCAGTGCTGTTTCAGTGTCTCCGGCGTCCAATGCCACTTGCGCGTCAATCAGCGTTTGTGTCAACACAACCGGAATAGAATCAATAAGGGCTTGTAAGCCATCCCTGCCTTGCTGGTAAGCATCTCTGGCCTGGCCAAATTCCTGCTCACGATAGAGTGCATCGCCACTACGTGCCTGCCCGAGAGAATTCTCATAATCGGCAAGAGCCCAGCGCCCGACCTCAAATTGATCTAACTCTGCCTGCTTTAACAACAAATCAGCAAGCACGTCCTGGGCCTGTTTTCGCTCCAGCGATTGCTGCGCTTCCTCGAAAGGAGAAATTAAACTAGCCTGGGAGCGATTTGCTACAGGCAAGGCTGGCTGCAGATCATCAGCCGCCAGCCTACGTTCAAGAGGTAACTCGTATTCAGAGACGATCCCTGGCAGGACGAATATCACCGCCAATGCAACGACCAGTAAACTGCCGAGGCTTAGCCAGACCCAAATAGAAGGGTGATCACTTTTTAGCTGCTCAGTCTGATTGGCAAGCAGTGAGTCGCTGATAAGATCGAAATCAGCGGACTCTGGTTTGTTGGTATCTTTATCTGACATAAGGTAGTTCTGCAGACTGGGACTAGGATTGATTACTAAGTAGCAACACTGTGGCTTTAGAGCTCACCAACATCGGCGGCATAAAGATCTGCCAGGATTTCTCGCCACTGGCCATATTGTTCTTCAACGGAGCCAGATAGGGTAATAGTTCGATCCTCGAGGTTTATAACCTGGGGCGCAACTTCATTTTCAAGGGACGTTCCCAGCTCTTCCAACGCCTCCATGTGAATCGCCGCTTCCGCTCGTTTATCAAACCCACTCTTAATCAAGTAAGCTCCCGCTCCCACACTGGCGATGCCCCCCGTTTGAGCTACATAGGTACTGCCACCAGCGGCGGCTGCAAGCCCGCCTAATACGACTGCTGTTCCTGCAATGAATCGTCGTTGGGCAGAGGCTTTTAATTCCCGCAAAATCACTGTTTCGGAGTAGCTCAACTCGCGCCAAGAATCGTAAGGCAAGCGCATCTGCCTAACATAGGTGGCATAATAATCCTGCACCGTATCAACAAACATAAAATCCCGCTCGCGGATATCGAGTACCCGTTGCAATGCGGGGTCGTCAGCTGAGGGTAGCCGCTCCACCTGGTAATTCCCGCGCCGGTCCTGACTTAGATAACTATCAAACACTTCGGGTGAAAAGCGCTGGGCGAACAATAAACCAGAAATTGCTCTTAAATTTGTAATCTCTGAATCTGACAGGTTTCTTTGGCGATAAGCCAGCAGGTCGTTGGCAATTGTATTGTAGATTTTCTGGAATGGATCGTTCTTCTGACGTTCAGATGGGTCATAACTAAATTGGCTTATTACCTCGTCATAGACACGGGTGTACCACTCGCGACCGGATGAATCGGTGACGGTAATCCGAATCGCCATTGCCTCCCCGTTGGACTGCAGAATGGTGCCGCCTACGTAAACATCCATTGGGCTAGATTCATTTGGCATGACCCGGACGATGCCCCAATTAGCTGAACGCTGTAAGGTCTCAGACAATAGAAAAGGCGCATAGCGTGACTCTGCGACGCGAATATCATGGTTAGTTGTCTCTTCTTCGCTGCTCTTGATTTCATCGATACCGGGATCAAAAATTGCTACCCCAATGTCCAGTAACAAATCTTCAGGTACATTCTGACTGTCCTTATTTATAGGTGTGTAGGAGGTGGATTTCACTGTGTGAGTTGCACATGCAGTAGTGAATAAAACCACCCAAACTAAACCAACATAATTCTTCCAATAGATTTTCATTACTGTTCACTCAAGCCTGTATAGTTTCTATATTCTTCCCAAAGTGCCTCACGCAGCTCTGGATCTGGCTCAACCATGGCCGCCTCCCGTAACTGCCTGGCAACCACATCATCATCACGACCGGTGGGGATATCCTCAGGTGGAGGAAATGATTCTGACGCTTGTGCAGTGCTGGTTGAGGTAGGTAAATCACCCGGGATCTCGAACTGAGGTGCAGACTCCTCCAGGGTCATTGGCTGGCCGCCACCCCCACCACTTGCCCCTCCAGCAGCACTGCTACCGGCCGCATTGCTTTCGGCCTGCGCCCGCTCTCGTTCCCCTAAAATAAATCCATCAAATTTCTCATATCCACGGCGCAATTGCTCATCCAGCAAATCAGCCCGTTCTGCCGCGGTAAGAACTCTTGCCGATTTCGTCCCTCCAGACCCACTTAATACACCATTTGGAAGTGTATCTAGACTATAATCCCCACCACCCCCACCCAAAGAGCCATTCTGAGAGACTCTGTCCCCACTAGTTAAGTCACCAGTAGATGTATCTCTGGAACCCGAGCCATCATCCTGCCCTGAGGGGAAGCGTGATGCAGATCCAGGTAAGTCACCCGCGTTAGCAGAGTTACTGTCGTCAGCGGCGGTGTCTGTGCTGCCACCACCTGCAGTGCGTGCTGCATCACCATTAGGCGAGGGCTGGCCTGATGCTGAGTTGTTACCATTTTCTACTGATTGTTGTGCCCCGCTCTGGCCTTGATTCTGCGAAGGGCTTGATGAGGAGTCACTGTTTTGGCCTGAACTGGCAGATTGATTGGATGAATCTGAACGGCTTTGGCTTTGGCTTGAGCTTGGTGAAGGCGAGCCCGCAGAACTAGACTGGGACGAAGAACTGCTTGAGCTAGACTGGGACGAAGAACTGCTTGAGCTAGACTGGGACTGTGAACTACTCTGGCTAGACTGTGAAGAGGATGAACTAGAGGAGCTAGGCGGCGGTATCGCCGTACTGCTGCTGGATGATGAACTGGATGAAGACGAGCAGGCAGTTAACACCACGCCCACACACCCTAGCAAAACTGCTCTAGAAAGCCATTTGAATAGATTATCAGTTTTCATTTCACGTTTTCCTGCTCTAACTAAAGGCTAGAGGAGCTTCCTATAACTTTTAGAAATTAGGCGCATATCGACCTATTTTCGAGTCATTTAGCCCGTATTAGACTCATATTTATTCGGCTTTATAGGTCTAATCCAGCCTTGCTGAACGGCTATCTTCAAAACACCTTTTTTCATCATACTCCAAAACCATTAGTACCAATACCGATATCGGAATTGATTCCCATCGGTTCTGACTGGCTTTCCATCGACAATTTGGGGTCTAAATATCGAGGTCCTAACCTGCCGTCGCAATCTATTTAGCTGATTAGCGTTCGCGTCAGTTTCCTCAGTGAGGATACTAAGGTTCCGCACCAATCCGTTGGTAGTCACATCAAAACTCAAATCGGCAAAGCCCGCTCTAACCGGGCTGGACTGTGGGTCCCGGTCACGGACCTTGTCCAGCTCATTTGAATCACCGTCAAATTGAGGCAAAGGAACCGCCTGCCCATACATCTGTTGGCGCAACTCCTCACCGTTCTCAACAGATTCAAGCAGGTGCCAAGCCTTTGTATACAGTTCTGTAGCGGCATTTCGCCGCTCAAATAACAGGTACCAATCACCTAAATTACTTATCGCCTTGACCAGCTCTGGGGTTATCTCCTCCTGTTGAGCATAATGATCGATGATCATTTGCAATGCCTGCGCTCCCGATTGATAGCCCCATGGCAAAATCGGAGTAATTTCATTGAGCTTATCCCTTAGCATCTCCTGGCTATTTCTATATTCGGGCCGGTTTAGTTCGGCCATCAATTCTGGATTCCGAGATACCAGAAACGCCGAACTGGCAATACCTTCCATATTCTCCACAAACCGCCTGTCTTGTGTTCCAAAATGCAGATCTACCATTCGAGCCGCCGCATTAAATAAAAGCTGGGCTGAACTGAGCCGAACTCCCAGAACCTCTCCATAACCGACGTTGAAAGCCCTGACATTCCACTTGGCAAGGCTATTGAGAACAGGGATTATCCGCGGGTCCTCATAGCCGTATGCTTTACTTTGCACATAAAACAGGTAGTTGTGATAAAGATCGGCCTGCTGCCAATCCCCAATTGCTTCATAGCTCTCAATCAGGCTTTCCACAGCCGGGATCTGATCCAGCGTGTGGAGACCGGCATTAACACGGCTTACGTGTATTGCGCGGATCAGCGCCTCTATGGCTTCCAGATGCTGCCCCTGTTCTTGCTGAAGTAATCCCAGTGCAGTGAGCTCCTCGGCTAAATTAGGGTCCCAGGCACCACCAGCGGCTTCGAGCTGGCCCATAGAATTGATATATTCCCGAATACTGTTCAAGCGCTGTGTGAGCGCAGGCCCATCCAACTCCCCTTCGGTCATAAGAACCGACGCTGAAAAAGTAGGATCCACTTCACCAATAATTGCTAAGGGCCGGTCAACAATTAAAAACGAGGATTGAACCCGGACTTGTTCTGCCTCGGGCTCACTGATCTGCGCCTGAGCAAACACACCTTGGCTTGCCAGCAAAGCTAGGAAAGAAACAGCTACAATATTTGATTTTATTCCCATTAGCTCGATGCCGAATTGATTAACTACCCTGATATTTTGTTGAAATATTTAGCTTGTTATCTGAAATTATACAAACCTAAACACACTATTTGTCCTCACCGCAAAAAATAAAAAGTCGAATGGTATTGTTGAACCAATCGAACCTTCATTTATATCACCTAAGAAATTGATGTGTATATATGCTCACTCAAAAACCGCGGAATAATTAAGTCGCTGGAATTCCTATATTCCACGGCGATCTGCCGATTTACCCGGAACCCCTTAGATAGTCGACTCAACTACAGGCTTGGTTAGCAGGATGTTGCCAAACTGATCCACAGTAGCTATCCAGCTCGGAGCTACGTACGTTGTAGCAGCAAATTCGGTAATTATTGCTGGCGCCACTATCGAATCTCCTGGCTTTAAAGTCTGTCTTTCAAAAACCATTACGTTCCCTACATGACCATAGACTCCAGTCTTCGCCTTCTTATTGCAACTGGCCGTCGGTAGTAGGGTGGGCAGCTCAGGCGCTTCCTTAGCAACAACAACATTTACCCGTAGATTCACCAGTTCCGTCGCAACCCCCAGTTTGTAACCATACCGCCTTTCATGGCTGGCATGGAATTCAATAATAGCCTGTTGACTGTTCTCCCAGGGCACATTCAATGTATACGATTGACCGCTGTACCTCAGATCTGCACTTAATTCTATTTCCAAAGCGCTCTGATCAGAGCTTTCTTCCAGCATTTTTTGACAGGCTGAATCTACCAGTTTCTCGAACTGCATAGAAATGAGTTCGTCTCGAGCATCAGCCAGAGAGATATTTACAGTCTTTGATATTTGCCTCCCACTGTTGGCCGCAACCATACCAAGTGCCGATAACACACCACAATGAACCGGCACAATCGCCCTGCGCATTCGCATACGATCGGCCAAAGCACAAACGTGCAGCCCTCCAGCGCCGCCGAAACTTGCCAGTGTAAACTCATCAGGATCAAACCCTCGATTGACCGATATCATTCTGATCGCGGAGGCCATGTGTTGATTGGCAACTGAAATAATTCCAAGCGCAGTTTCTTCAACTGACATACCAACGCACTCTGCAATTACCTGTAAGGCTTTCCTGGCTAATGAATTGTTTAACCTTATGCTTCCCGCCAGTGCACTGCCTTGATGTAATCTTCCCAATACTAAATTCGCATCGGTGACCGTTGCTTCGGTCCCACCTCGTGCATAACAGGCAGGCCCTGGATCGGCGCCTGCTGACAGCGGCCCAACGCGAAGCATGTCGCCACCGTCAACAAAAGCAATGGATCCCCCACCCGCCCCGATTGTGTGCATATCCATCATCGGCACGGCCACCGGATAATTTGCAATCACGCCTTCATTTGTTATGGTTATTTTACCGTCAAGCAGTGCCACATCTGTCGATGTGCCTCCCATATCAAAACTAATGAATTTTTTCTCACCAATATTTTCCCCAAGAAACTGAATAGCATTTAGCCCGGCTGCCGGCCCTGACAGCAACAAATTCACTGCTGACTCTGATGCGGTTGCAGCAGACAGCGTTTCACCACTGGATTGCATTATTCGCAGTTTGCACTCTCCTAACTCCTCCCGTAATCGATTCAGGTAGTTCCGGATTACTGGCCCGAGAGTCGCGTTCAACCAAGTGGCGATACCTCGCTCGTACTCTTTGTATTCTGGTAGAACCGAAGACGAGCAGCTAATAAAAATCGGTAATTTAGCCTCACGAATTGCTGCGGCTATTTTTTGTTCAAACCCATCATCCAAAAAAGAAAATATAAGGTTAATAGCAACAGCTTCCGGTTCTAGGGATTTAAGTTGCTCAATTAGCCGGTCGAGCTCAAGATCACAAAGGGGTCCAATCACGGAGCCATCGGCAGCTAGCCGTCCTCCTGTTTCCAGGCAAAGCTCGGTGGGAACCGGTGGATTTTGGGGTGGGAATTCCAGCCCATAAAGATTGGGCCGGGTTTGTCTGCCCAGGGTCAATATGTCAGCGAATCCATAGTTCGAAACAAAAGCTGTTTTTACGCCCTTGCCTTCCAGTATGGCATTGGTGGCAACGGTGCTACCGTGAACAATGTGCAAGCCACCGGAAGCAACCAGTTTCCCTAATCCCATTTCACGAATCCCTGTGAGAATCGCTTGCTCTGGATCCGAGGGCGTAGACATGACTTTATGGGTCCAAAATCGCGGCTTTCCATTGGAATTCTGGATCAACACAAAGTCCGTAAAAGTACCGCCGGTATCAACGCCAAGTATTTGCGGGTTTTTCAAGTTAGAATCATCTCATCTGTTCTTGTTTATAGACAGTTGCTGTGCTGCAGGGCCACCTTAGTTTAAACGCTTACTCCAGTAAAACGAAGAGGCTATACCATGCCTGAATTACCAGAAGTTGAAACCACGAGAAATGGTATCTCTCCTTACATTCATAATAAGGTTGTTACCGGGGTAATTGTCAGACAAACAAACTTGCGTTGGCCCGTTAGTCCTGACCTTGTTACATCTCTACTAGGGCAAAAAATTGAGGAGGTAGATCGTCGGGGGAAATACCTTCTCCTCAAAACCCAGGCTGGCACTGTGATCATTCATCTGGGAATGTCCGGCAGTTTACGAATTTTGCAGCCTAACAACAACGTCGGCAAACATGATCACGTTGACATTGTATTCGAGGATCAGATTACCTTGAGATTCACTGACCCCCGTAGGTTCGGTTGTGTTCTATGGAATGAAGGCAATATAAATAAACATCCTCTGCTAGCTAAACTCGGGCCAGAGCCAATGAGCGACGACCTCACTCCCGCTTACTTGCACACAAAAAGTAGACTTAGAAAGTCTTCAATTAAAGTCTTCATTATGGATAGCCACATTGTAGTTGGTGTCGGGAATATTTACGCTAACGAAGCACTCTACGAAGCGGGTATTCACCCCAAAAGAGCAGCTGGAAGAATTTCACTTGCAAGATATAAAAAATTGACTGACAGTATTAAAAAAATATTGCGGCAGGCAATTGATGCGGGCGGAACAACGCTGCGAGACTTTACCGGCAGTGACGGGCAGCCCGGCTATTTCAAGCAATCACTTAGAGTTTATGGTCGCGGTGGTGAAGCCTGTGATTTCTGCGAAACTCCGTTAACAGAAATTCGGCTCGGCCAAAGAAGTACAGTTTACTGCACTCAATGTCAGCGCTAGATCATGGCTTCGACGACGGCCGGGTGTACAAATTTTGAAATGTCGCCGCCATAAGATGCTATCTCTCGCACAAGTGTTGACGAGATATATGAAAGATGTTCAGACGGTGCTAAAAATACCGTTTCAATATTTGGTTCCAAAACTCTGTTCATTCCAACTAGTTGAAATTCGTATTCAAAATCAGCTACTGTTCTTAATCCGCGCAAAATTATATTTGCTCCGCGACTAGTGACAAAATCAGTAAGCAAAGTATCGAACACGCACACCTCCACATTATCCAAATGCTGCAAGATGTGGGTAGCAAGCCCGACACGTTTTTCTGTTGGTAAGGTATCATTTTTTTGGGAATTACTGCCCACCGCAACAATTATCTGATCAAATAGTCTGGATGCACGCTCGACCAGGTCGGTGTGTCCGTTTGTAATGGGATTAAATGTCCCTGGGTAGACAGCTATTTTCATAATTTATTCGCTTTTAACTGAATTAGATTTTTAGCTTCTAAGAAAATCGATAATGCGATGCTCTAACCACTGTTTCTGTTTCGCCGCTACGAAGCCAACATGGCCCCCATTATCGGATAGTTGTAAGTGAACATTACCAGCAAGGTTGTCAATATCAGGAAGAGATGATGACGGAATAAGCGGATCATTTCGACTTTGAATTAGCAGAGTTTCAGTAGCAATATTTTTCATGTACCCAATACTACTACATTGTTCATAATAATCTTCAGCGTCTTTAAAACCATGTAGCGGTGCCGTTACCCGATCGTCAAATTCCCAAATTGTAGAAATATTATCCAGCCCGCCAAGTGATGTGATCTTCTCCAGCTGCTGGGTATTTCCTATTGCTTCGAAATGAGCCTGCTTTTTCTTAACATCACGAACCAGCTTTCTGAGGAAAAACTTACCATAAGCCTGGGTCAATCCTCTTAGCATCGATCTGGAGCAGTAGGCCAGTGAAAAAGGGGTAGAAACGGCCACCGCTTTCGTTACCGAATCTTTGCCTTTAATTTCGCCCAGCCACTTCAATAAGACATTTGCCCCTAAGGAATATCCAACAAACGCAAAGTTGCGGTCAGGATGAAGCGCTGCCAGGTTTTGAAATGCTTCATCTAAGTCTTCGGTTATACCTGAGTGGTAGGCTTTTGCCAGACGATTTATTTCACCACTACAACCGCGAAAATTAAGAGCCACGCTTGCATAACCGCTCGCCGTTAATAGTTGTTGCAAGGAAAGTATATACTCTGATTTCGAACATCCACACAAACCATGCACTATAAAAACTATTGGCTTGGTTTTGTCTTCAGAAAGCGCACTTTGATTAACCCAGTCCAGATCGAGAAAATCTCCGTCTTCCAATTCTATTCGTTGTCGATTTTGCTTCAGCTTTGACTGTAGTTTAAATTTTCGCCAAACCGTCTGGCTATGCCCGTCTGGCAGCCACCAAGCCGGATAAAAGGCGGGATCAAATGTGCTGCTAGTCATACTTGGGAACCTCTGACCCTTTTTCGTACAAGTAATAATACACTGAACCAGATTTCTTTTGTTTCAGCCTTTGCCAGTTATCAGGTAATTCATTTTTCAATAGGATTCTATCAGACTCAATCACTATCTTTGCTGCTTCTTTAAGTATATTTTTTTGCTCAAGCTGATGACAAACTGGAGTAGCCAGACTCTTTGCAAACGGCGGGTCTATAAATACAACATCAAAACAGCTTTGGTATTGAGCTGCGTGCCCATCCAGCCAGTCCGCAGCGTCGATATGCAGTCGTTCCGCGCCTTCTGCGCCCAATAAATCTATATTGCTTCCAAGGCTATCGTAAGCTAGTCTATTATTCTCAATAAAGACAACCCGCTTTGCCCCCCTGGATAATGCCTCGAAACCACAGGCGCCGCTTCCGGCAAATAAATCGAGGCAAGTTCGCCCTGCAATCTCGTTTTGGAGCCAATTGAATAGAGTTTCACGAATTGGATCGGCGGTCGGCCTTAGCCCAGAAACAACAGGAAACTGGATCTTCCGGCTCCTCCATTGCCCGCCAATAATACGAACTTTACTTGATTGCACTACGTTATCAGGCTCTCGCTTTAGCTGTCGGTTAATTTTGTAACTGTGTGCTGACGATAAGTAACCCCCGCGCCATTCTAACAATATCCTGTTTTATTAGCCTGTAGATTTTTGAGTAGCTTACACACCTTTCTCTGAGGCGGCCCAATGTCTGTATTAGACCACTAGCTAATGGTAGGATAGCGGGCTCATTTTTCATCCACCTGAGTTACATCTCTTATGTTTAGTTTTGGAAAAAAACAGAAATCTTCTACAAATTCTAAAGAATTACCCACCGACGATTCCCCGAATCGGCAGGAAGGGAAAGAGAGTGATGAATCAGGGCTTTTTGCCCGTCTGAAACGGGGCCTTAGCTTAACCAGAAATTCATTGAGCGCGGGGCTAAACGAATTAATTCTCGGCGAGAAAACCATTGATAGTGAGCTCCTTGATGATATCGAGTCGCAATTGCTGTCCGCCGATGTGGGAATAGAGGCAACTGATCAGGTTATCCAAAACCTTAAGTCGAGCCTAAATCGCAAGCAACTGGCCAATCAATCTGATTTACTGGCGGCTCTTAAAAACGAATTAGCCTCAATACTTACCCCGTGTAACATCCCGCTAGAAGTGACTGTAACGAGCAAACCATTTGTAATCCTGATGGTTGGTGTTAATGGCGTCGGCAAAACAACGACTATTGGCAAGCTTGCCAAGAGATTGCAGGCGCAAGGAAATAAACTGGTACTAGCGGCTGGAGATACTTTCAGAGCCGCAGCTGTTGAACAGTTGCAGGTTTGGGGAGAACGCAATGACATCCCGGTCATCGCCCAGGCCACCGGATCAGATAGTGCCTCTGTTATCTTCGATGCCTACCAATCGGCCAAAGCAAAGGGAGCCGACGTGTTAATCGCGGACACTGCTGGCCGGCTTCATAATAAGAATAATTTGATGAATGAATTAGAAAAAATTGTTCGAGTATTAAGAAAACAAGACGAGAGATTACCTGATGAAGTCATGTTGGTGCTGGATGCCACAACGGGTCAAAACGCAGTTGCTCAAGCCAGGAGTTTTCATGACACGGTAAACCTTTCCGGCATTACCCTTACTAAATTGGACGGAACGGCAAAGGGCGGGGTGGTCTTCGCGATTGCCAAACAATTAAAGCTGCCCATCCGATTCATTGGTGTCGGGGAACAAGTAGACGACTTACGCCCGTTTGTCGCTGACCAGTTTGTCGAAGCATTATTCGCAGAATGATCAATTTTGACAATGTCAGCAAGCGATACCCGGAAGGGCAAGAAGCCCTCTCCAAATTAAATTTTACCATCGATAAAGGGGAGATGGCTTTTATAACCGGCAAATCTGGAGCTGGTAAAAGCACGCTATTGAAGCTGATCATGTTGATGAAAAAGCTCAGCCAGGGCCAGCTTATAGTTAACGGGCAAAATCTCAAGCAAATCTCGTCACATCAACTTCCCTGCCACCGCCGTCAGATTGGCGTAGTGTTCCAGGATCACCAGCGCTATTTGACCAAACAGTTTTTGATAATGTGGCCCTTCCGCTTCATATCTGACGGTACAGACATTCAGAAGCCCAGCACAGATTCAGGGCCACTCTGGATAAGGTAGGTCTGCTGCGGAAAGAAAAATCAAATCCAGCTTCATTATCAGGTGGCGAGCAACAGCGCGCTGGTATTGCCCCGACCGTAGTGAATAAGCCCTCGATTATCCTGGCTGACGAGCCAACTGGTAATTTGGACCCTGATTTGTCTTGCGAGATCATGACTCTGTTTGAGCAATTCAACCGGGTTGCTGTCAGCCTTCTGATTGCCAGTCATGATTTGTCTCAGATAGCCCAGCTGGAGCATCGCGTCCTTACTTTGCAAAGCCGCCAGCTTATTGCTGATGAGAGACAGCGAGGGTTGCAATAAAAAGGGCCAGAAACTCTGCTAGAGAAGCGTTGGCCGTCGCCATGGAAAACCATAAGCGAATTGCCAAATCTAGCTACAAGCGCTTGCTGGCAAACCCCTTTTCATCCCGTATGACAAGCTTTGTCATCGCTATTGCCAGCATTGCTAATGCGGGCTGGGAGATAATTTATCTGCGCTGCTAGATGGGTTTCAAAACAATGCTCCAATCATGCTTTACCTTCAAGATACTGTCAGTGAAGAAGGGGGTTTAGCGGTTAGTGAAGATTTACTTACAAACACTACTATCAGACGAACTACCTATATTTCAAAAGACGATGCAATGCGCGGCTTCACTACGTCTTCCGGATTTGGGGGAGCTCCTGCAGTCATTGGGGAACAACTCATTGCCCGCATCAATCGTTCTGATACCTGAATCCAGCACCCCCCGCCCGCTTCCGTACAGACGCTGTCAACACAATTGGAAGAAATGCCTGCAGTTGAATTGGCCCAGTTTAACAGTATTTGGTTAGCACGCCTTGGCTGCTTTCTATACTAGCCGATGAAATGGCATTTGCCCTGGCCCTCATCATTTCGCTAGCTGTAGTATTTGTAGTAGGAAACACCATTAAATTAGCCATTGAAAGTCGCCGGGACGAAATTCGAATTATTAAGTTAGTCGGTGGCACCAATTCACTCGCCGCTCGCTCATTTCTCTATACGTGTTTGTTTTACGGGCTATTGGGTGGGCTCATCTCCTGCCTGCTATACGCTTTGTTGATGTCAGGCTTTGATCGTGCGCTGACTTACTGAGCCCCTATGACAGTGATTTTGAGCTTCGAGGATTAGGCTGGATTAATAGCTTCCTTATGGTTGTCGCCGGCGCGGTTCTCGGCTGGATAGGGGCATTGCTCTCCTATATTCAGCATTTTTTCAGTATAAACCCATAAACCACATTTATAACAATTAATTACGATGCTTCAGCTACTCTTTCCCTCATTTTAATCAATTGCCACGATAGCCTTGAACTTTGTCATATTCCGCCCCATATTCAACGTTGGGTCAATTTTCGCTCAGGCTTTTAGAACTGCCATTGCAAGAGATAGAGTGCGAGGTGATGGGGCAAAAACCGGCCGAAGATGGCGAAACGGGCGCAAAAATGCTAGAATGCTGCCTTGAAACGTAAAAATTGTAGTGTAGAAGGTTATAACTGGGACTGTCATGGCTATTGGGAAAAGCTTACAAGTAATCAACCCCACCACTCCGGGCCGAGACCTGAGCGCTTATATTGCCACAGTAAACAGCATTGCTGTGCTAACACCAGAGCAAGAACGCGGGTTGGCTGAACTTTATTACTATGACGACAATGTAGATGCCGCACGCCAATTAGTAATGGCACATTTGCGCTTCGTCGTGCATATGGCAAAAACCTATTCCGGTTATGGGCTCTCACAGTCTGACCTTATTCAGGAGGGTAACGTAGGCTTGATGAAGGCAGTTAAACGGTTTAATCCAGAAGTAGGTGTCCGGCTTGTGTCTTTTGCCGTGCACTGGATCAAAGCTGAAATGCATGAATACATTTTACGTAACTGGCGAATTGTCAAAATCGCCACAACTAAGGCCCAACGTAAATTGTTTTTTAATTTACGCAGTTCAAAGAAACGGCTTGGTTGGTTAAATAACAAAGAAACCGAAGCCATTGCAGAAGATCTTGGCGTAGATGCCAAAGTCGTTCGCCAAATGGAAGGTCGCATGAGTTCCTATGACACCTCATTCGACGCCGAACCAGATTCTGATGATGATTTAGCTTACCGCGCACCTGCTTTTTACTTGGAGGACCAGGGTTCCAACCTAGCCAGCAATGTTGAAGCGGCTGATGTAGAAGAAATCACAAACAACAGTTTACACTCTGCTATGGGCGAGCTTGACGACCGGAGTAAAGATATTTTGAATAGCCGCTGGCTGTGTGATGATAAAGCAACATTGCACGATCTGGCCGACAAATACGGCATTTCTGCCGAAAGGATTCGTCAGCTGGAAAAAAATGCAATGAATAAAATTAAAGGCATGATGGAGGCCTGACTTTAGAGGGTGTCCGCAATCATCCAGCCGCGCATTAGTCGCGGCTTTTTATTCCCCTGTTTTACCATCCTCTTTTTAAGCCTGCCATTAATCAGCTGCCACTAAGTAATCAAGACTTGTATCGAGACCGTCACGACTACACAATGCCCCTTCCAAGAATGGCCTTATACAAAACACTTACTAAAAGCGTATGCAAAACCTTTTCTTAATCCTCGCTGGCGTAAACGGCTTTATTGCTGTATCCCTCGGCGCATTCGCTGCCCATGGATTGAGAGACCGACTCAGTGCAGACTTGCTAGCCACGTTTCAAACTGGCGTGCAGTATCAGATGTATCACGCGTTGGCACTTTTCGGTATCGGCTTATTGGCACTAAATTCTCCAGGGGCATCCTTAATCCGAGTAAGCGGCTACCTATTCTTATGTGGAATTATTTTATTTTCCGGCAGCCTTTACTTCCTCAGTCTAACGGGCACCCGATGGGTGGGTGCCATTACTCCAATCGGTGGCGTTGCCTTTCTTGCTGGCTGGGGCACTCTGATTTGGTTTCTAATTAGGTCCGAATTATCCAGCTAGCCACTAGTATAAAGTCTCTGAGAATTGAAGATGGAAGTTGTTGTTAATAGCAAGCGTCCCATTCGCAGTTATGTGATTCGTAGCGGACGACTCACCACCTCGCAACGTAAAGCGTTAGAGGATTACTGGAAACTTCACGGTGTTGAATTTCAAAGTAAACTATTTGAGTTCGATGCGATCTTCGAACAAAGCAACAATCTAATAATAGAAATTGGCTTCGGTATGGGCGATTCTTTACTGGAAATGGCGGCCACCAACCCACAACAAAATTATTTGGGCATTGAGGTTCACAAACCTGGCATTGGCAAATTACTGCATGGTATTGCAAGCCACGGCTTACGAAATCTCAAAATAGTATGCCATGACGCTAGGGAGGTTCTCAGCGATTGCCTGCAAGATGAATCGATTCAGCAAGTACAAATATTCTTTCCAGATCCGTGGCCAAAGAAGCGCCATCACAAACGCAGGCTGATACAGCCAAAATTTATTCAGCTACTAGTCGGCAAATTAAATTCTAGTGGAACTATTCACCTTGCCACAGACTGGCAAGCCTACGCTGAACACATGATGGAAGTCTTGCAGTCAAATAATCAGTTGCAGAATTGCGAAGGAGAGGGCTGTTACTGGGCGAACCCGGAACGTCCTGACACCAAATTCGAAAACCGGGGTCGCAAGCTTGGGCACGGGGTCTGGGATTTGTTGTTTACTAAAAGATAGGGGCTATTGCTTACCTCTCGGTTATGCCTCAGATATAGAAAAGAACTCTAGCAAACTTGGAGCACGGGACGCTAGAAGTACAGTCGGTGCTCATGTTCTTTGAGCCAGTCTACATAAGCCTCAGAATTCGGACAGATCGAATCGACCAGCTCCCAGTACCTTTTTGAGTGATCCATATATATCAGGTGACAGACCTCGTGGGTAATTATGTAATCAATAATAGCGAAAGGTGCCAGCATAATAAGCCAGTTAAATTGTATTACACCGGCGGAAGTGCAATGCCCCCACTTCGATTTAGTCTTTCTCAATTTTATTTCGTTGAGCTTACTATCCACTCCCAAGTGCTTTGTTAGCGACATAGCACGCGGTAGTAAGTACTCACTAGCTTTATCAATTAAATAGTCTTCAACCTGCACTTTGGCTTTTGCTGCGGTGAGTTTATGGCCCTGAATGAGAAATTGACCACCATCAATTAACACCCGTTGCTTACGGCCTTCCCGAAATACAATTTCAAGCTCCCTGGCCCGAAATAGTATTTTTCTGCCTTTCTCTATACGCAGTGATTCCTTGTAACGCCGTGATTCTTCAAATAGTCGTTGCTCGATCCAGGCTTTATTATTTTCCACGAATTTCTGAATTTCAGCTTCACCGACTCGTAAGGGGCTCCTTACTTCAACCTTTCGGTGCTTTACATGAATTGCCAGAGTTTTGCGCCGGGATCGCTGAATTTCGAAATCATATTGCGAAGGCAGGAGTCGCTTCCCAGCAAAATTAAGCGGGATTATTTGGGATTTAATCATAAAACTTAAAGTTTCCTGGCTACTACACTTGCAATAGCACGCATTGGGCTGTCCATTTCACCTTCAAAATAATGCACAACGTGCCAGCCATCTAACCAGCTGCGAAGTTCACCAGGTTCAAGTAAATAATTCAGATTTTGGGGCCTACCAAACTTTCGCTGCTGTATCGTAAACGTTTCATAGAACAAATATCCACCGCTGGTCACTGCGTTCTTAATCGGTTCAATTAGGGGCCTATGCAAATAATTAAAAACCAATATTGCATCAAAACATTTACATTCAATGGTGTTCTGATTTTCTATTTCCAAATCAACCAGCCAGCACTGGGATTCCGTTGGTTCTTTTTCCGCTTGCTCTGCCACATACTGAAGAGCCGCTGGGTTATTATCGGCAAATGTCACGGGAATATTATTATGCAAAAGAAAGAGCCCATTTCTTCCCTTTCCACACGCTAAATCCAAAACTCCTTTAGTTAGGCCTGTGGTCTGCAGTAAGTGAAAATTCTCCATCAGCAGACGTGAAACGTTTAATTGTGTCATAGAATCCCGGATAATGCGTCGAGAGCAGATTGCCAATGTTTCCCTTAAAATAAGGTATAACTGCGTTCGAAACAATATATGAAACATCGATTTTTATGAGTAATAGCAAAGACAATCTGTTCGCACAAAAAATGTCAGCATCAGATTTCATATTTGACGACAAAGTAGTGCCCGTATTCAACGACATGATCAACCGATCCGTTCCCGGTTACGCGACCATTATTTCCATGATTGCGGTATTGGCTGAAAGGTACGTGCAGGAGTCCAGTAGCATTTATGACCTTGGGTGCTCGCTAGGGTCCGCAACTCTGGCCATAGACCATCAGCTAAGCGGTAAAGATCGCAAAATCATTGCTGTCGACAGTTCGGCTTCCATGATTGCCGAATTGGAGCGGTCCCTGGTAAACAGTTCTCTCGATAGCCAGTCGATCGAGTTGCGCTGTGAAGATATTTTGGAAACGGATATTCATGATGCATCGGTCATAGTGCTAAATTTCACATTGCAATTTATTCCGGTCGAGCGCAGGACTGACTTACTCAAAAAAATTTTCGGGGGGCTGAAAGCCGGTGGAATTCTGCTCATGTCCGAGAAAATTGAATTTCCTGACCCAAACCTTAATGCACTATTTATCGAGATGCACCATAGTTTCAAACAAAACAAAGGCTATTCCGCATTGGAGGTTAGTCAAAAAAGGACGGCTCTTGAGAATATTCTCGTGCCAGAGACCATTGCTACCCACAAGAAAAGGTTAAAGGATATTGGCTTTGACGACATTGATGTCTGGTTTCAATGCTTCAATTTCGCATCCCTGGTGGCCTTCAAGAAAAGTAATTGATGAATTTTGACAGCCTTATAGCCTCTATCAAGGGAACTCCACTCGAAAGTCTGGAGGCCGTGCTAACAGAGTCCTTTCTGTCTCAAATAAACCACGGTGATCTACCTCGCTGGCAGCAACTCCTTGACTCACTGCCTTCTATCCAAGCTGAAAGTGTTAATCTGAGTGCCTCTGTCGTACTGGGGAGCTCTAGCGGATGCAGTATGGAACAACAGGCTCAACTAACAGCATCGCTACAGTCCTTAATTCCGTGGCGGAAAGGCCCGTTTTCTGTATTTGGAATCGAAATAGACTCCGAATGGAAATCCGATATGAAATGGGACCGAGTCCTCCCACATATTGCACCATTGTCAGGCCGAAAGGTTTTGGATGTAGGTTGCGGAAACGGCTACCACTGTTTTCGAATGCTTGGCGCCGGGGCAGAATTAGTAGTGGGAATCGATCCACATATCGCCTATGTCATCCAATTCCTGGCACTCAAACATTTTGTTCCAGAAATGCCTATCTATGTTGTGCCCGCCAGCCTTGAACAACTCCCACCAAACCTGAACGCGTTTGACTCGGTTGTTTCCATGGGCGTAATTTACCATCGAAGGTCGCCAATCGATCACTTGCTGCAATTAAAAAGCTGTTTGAGAAAGGGTGGTGAGCTAGTGCTCGAAAGTCTTTACGTGGATGGCAATGACGGCTATTGCCTAATGCCCGAAGGGAGGTACGCCCGCATGTCGAATGTGTGGTTTATTCCTAGTATAAAGACGCTTGTCACTTGGTTAAAAAGATGTGGGTACTATGAGATCCAGGTGGTTAGCGAATCAGTGACCACTGAGCACGAACAGAGAACCTCTCCATGGATGCCTTTCGATAGTTTGAGTGATTCAATTCAGTCTAATAATAAAACCCTGACAATTGAAAATATGCCAGCTCCGAGGCGTGTAATTGTTACCGCGCGAACCAAGTTAACTTAACCGCATTAAGCTTAATCGTTAATTTAGTTTTATTGGAAAAAGCGGCACAATCCTTGCTAACGCAGTGACACAATTGCTTGCATTCCACACCAAAACAAATTCTCGACTCCGATTTGCAACTGAGCTGACGTGTCCCGCTAATTCAGTTGACTATACGCCTTGATCCATAATAGGGTCAGCTCTAATTCTATCTATTACCTCATAAAAAAGAGAAGAAACAATGGCCAGACCGCTACGTATAGAATATCCGGACGCCGTATATCATGTTTCCAATTATGGCCTGGGCAAACGACGAATTTTCCCTTCCGAGAAGTACTTCGATGCTTTCCTTAGCGGGCTCGGAGAAACCTGCTCTCGATTGAATGTGGAAGTGCATGCCTATTGTCTTCTTAAAGATCAATATCATTTAGTTATTAAGACCCCTGAGGCCAATTTAAGCCGCTTCATGCGGCAGATTGATGGCTTGTATACCCAACATTATCAGCGCCTGAAAAAAACCGATGGCTCCCTTTTCAGAGGACGCTATAAGGCAGTGCTGGTGCAAGCTAACGAATACCTTCTTCCCCTGTCACGCTATATCCATTCTCGCGTAAAAACAGCTGAAATCAACTGTTATCCTTGGTCTAGTTACTTATATTTCACTCGAAAAGCGAAACCGCCAGAGTGGTTTAATCGAGATGATATCTTACGATCGCTGCGCACAACAGTCGCAAAAAGGCCTCTTGCCTACAAGAAGTTTGTCGCAGCAGGTATTGACGATGATTTAGCCCATTTTTATGGCAAGAAAAACCTCTCTTCGATAATGGGAGATGACAAGTTCAGGAATCAAGCCCGGAAAAAAAGATCTTCTACAGCAGTGCGAGGCGTCTCGAGAGGGGCCAATGCCAAGTGGCGACCTTCGTGCAAGCAAATAATTTCTGCCGTTGCGCAGCAATTTAAAGTTTCTGAAACTAGTATTTATAAGGCCGAGAGAGGGCCTGGGTCCAAAAACCTGCCTCGCTGGGTTGCAATGTACCTGTGTCAGGAATTATCTGCAGTAACTCTGCAATCGATTGCGACGTTATTCAAACTAAAACGTTATGGAACCGTATCAACTACCGTGGGTAAGCTAAAAAAGGAATTCGAAGCAAATCCCAAGCTTTTGGCAACAATGAAGAGACTGGCCAAAAAACTCAGCAAGGCGAAGTAACACCATACACTGCATTTGGGAATCTACTCTGGATTTACGGCAGAAGCTTCGGCCGGGTTTGGCCAACGTTGGGCTTACTTAATTTTTGACTCTGTATAGATCACGTGCTTACGTACTACCGGATCGTATTTCTTAACTTCAAGCTTGTCTGGCGTGGTTCGCTTATTCTTGTCAGTCGTATAGTAATGCCCCGTCTTGGCACTTGAAACCAGCTTAATTTTTTCGCGCATCTTCGATCACCTATTCCTGATTAGCCCGAGTTATACTCGAAATCCATTATTTCTAATATCTGCCAACACCGTCTCAATGCCCAATTTGTCAACAATGCGCATCCCCTTGGTGGAGACTCGCAATTTCACAAATCGCTTCTCTGATTCAACCCAGAACCGATGTGTGTGGATATTGGGAGAAAACAGCCGTTTTGTTTTGTTATTAGCGTGAGAAACATTGTTCCCTGTAACTGGTTTCTTTCCGGTTACCATGCAAACCCTGGACATTTTATCGCCTCGTATAATCTTAACTTTGATAATTCAGTGTACGACCCCTATACAACAACATAGGGGTCAAAAAAGAGCTGCGTTTTATACCAGAACAGCCCTCGAATAGCAAGAATTGACCAATTATATTGTTCTTTCAATGCCATTAGGCACCGCTTAGAACCCTTGCCCCCGGTGCGTAGAAAAATGGCTAACAACCAGCATCTGAACGCCAGCTACAAGTAGTCGTTCTCTGGGTCGTCCAGCCAGTGGCCAGTCCGTAATTATCATGCCGGGGCTCCTTTGTGCTTTTCTGTGAAGCACTCGCTCAAATAATAGACACTTTCATGCAGAAAGCCTTAATCTAGCCCCAAATTGCGAATCTAGCGGCTAACTGCTAGTCTAGCTACCCGAATATAAGTGCCCGATTTTTCCACAGTTTTTATGAAAAGCCTTTCTAACAAACGGATTCTACTTGGTATTACCGGCGGTATTGCCGCCTACAAGTGCGCGGATTTGGCACGTCTGTTTATCAAAGCGGGCGCAGAGGTAAGTGTCGTGATGACAAAGGCTGCCCAGGAGTTCATCACCCCGCTAACGATGCAGGCCCTCTCGGGCAAACGGGTTCATCTGGATTTATTAGATACCGAAGCAGAAGCGGCAATGGGCCACATAGAACTGGCTCGGTGGGCGGACCTGGTGCTGATTGCTCCTGCTTCTGCCGATTTTATCGCCAAGCTTGCCCATGGTCAGGCCGGTGACTTGTTAAGCACATTAGTCTTAGCCTGTTCGGCCCCCATCGCCATCGCACCAGCAATGAACCAAGCCATGTGGGCAGATCAAGGCACTCAAGCTAACCTCACGCTCTTAAACGAACGTAAGTTTTCACTATTCGGCCCGGCAGATGGAAAACAGGCTTGCGGCGACGTGGGCCCAGGGCGAATGCTTGAGCCTGAGCAATTACTGCATAGCTGTGCCGACCTGTTCGAGACCGGTAGACTGGCCGGCTTAAAAATAGTCATTAATGGCGGGCCAACCCGGGAAGCAATCGATCCAGTGCGGTTTATCAGTAATCACAGTTCTGGAAAAATGGCTTACGCTCTGGCTAATGCCGCCATGGAGGAAGGGGCACAAGTTACTTTAATCAGCGGCCCAGTTTCGCTGCCCGCGTCTGATAGGCTTAAATTAATCTATGTGGAAAGTGCCATCGAGATGTTGCAGGCCTGCTTGATGGCCTGTACTGACAGTGATGTTTTCATTGGCGTGGCGGCCATTGCAGATTATCGCCCCGAGAAGGTCGAAGTGGAAAAAATTAAAAAGCAGGCTGATCAGATGCAAATTTCACTAATCAAAAATCCGGATATCATCAGTGAGATTGCTCTATTGGAAAATCGCCCTTTTATGGTAGGTTTCGCAGCTGAAACCAACAATATTTTGGACCATGGCCGGCAGAAGCTCATCAAGAAGAAGCTTGATCTATTGTTTGCCAACAATGCCACCGAGACTTTTAACAGCGACAACATTTCGGTTATAGCGATTCAGCCAGACGCTCAATTGGAATTAGGTCCGGGGAACAAAAATGCGGTCGCACGGTCTATGCTTATGCTTATTTCGGACTTAATTACAGCTAAGACATAGCAATGGCATTTCAGTCAACGCCATTCAATCATGCACGGAATGAGCTCTTTCATCATGTCCACAAGTCAGGAAGACATCATCCAACAAGCTGCACCCACTAAATCGCCTGGGAGCATAGCAGCTGGAATCTTCAGAGCATATGATATTCGCGGCCTGTATGGCAGCGAACTAAATCAGGAAAGCGTAACCCTTATCAGCAGAGCAATAGGAACCGAGGCACTCGAATCGGGAATAGACTGCCTGCTAGTCGGCTTCGATGGACGCCTCTCAAGCCCCGAATTATCAAAATACTTGTTAGAGGGGATTCTTTCTACCGGTTGTAATGTCATCAATCTGGGGCTGATTCCTACCCCACTACTTTATTTTGCCACGCACACATTAAATTGTGGCTCCGGTGTGATGTTAACCGCCAGCCACAATCCAGCTAATTATAACGGACTCAAGATAGTATTTCGTCAGTCCTGCCTTGCACCAAACCAGCTGCAAGCTATTCGAAAACGGGCAGATGGGGGCCGGTTTGCCAATGGCGTAGGCACAGAAAGCATTTTTGATATTAAAGATCAGTACATACAAAAAGTAGCCAGTGACATCAAGCTGGCAAGAAAATTGAAGGTGGTTGTAGACTGTGGCAATGCCGTCACAGGAATAATAGCACCGCAGTTTTTCCAGGCGCTGGGGTTTGACGTTGTGCCACTATTTTGTGAAGTAGATGGCAGCTTTCCGAACCACCACCCTGACCCTACAGTAGTCAGTAATCTGGAGCAGCTAACGCAGGCTGTAAAGACGGAAAAAGCGGACATCGGCATAGCTTTCGATGGGGACGGGGACAGGCTGGGTATCATCACCAATCTGGGGCATTTTGTAGATGCTGACCAAATGTTAATGTTGTTGGCCAAGGACATAATTCCCAAATACCCGGGCAAGCCCATAATTTTCGATGTTAAATGCAGTAGCCGCCTGATTCAAACTATCCATGATTGTGGTGGCGTTCCAGTAATGAACAGAAGCGGCCACTCTTTCATGAAACGGCGGATGCAGGAAACCAACGCTCCGCTAGCTGGTGAGTTTGCCGCACATATTTTCATTAAAGATCGCTGGTTTGGATTTGACGATGGCCTGTACACTGCCGCACGACTAATGGAAATTCTAAGTCAAAACTCGCAATCAGTTGACACACAATTCGCCTACTTGCCATCAGCTTTTACTACACCAGAAATCAAAATTTTTGTAAATGATGATGAAAAATTTAAACTTATGGATCGCATCATCGAACTAGCTCAATTCAGCGATGCCTCAATCAGCTATCTCGACGGTATCAGAGCAGACTTTGGAGATGGGTGGGGGCTGATAAGGGCATCGAATACGACCCCCGCACTTTTCCTGCGATTTGAAGCAGAATCTGCCGAAAGGTTACTCGCGTTAAAATCAGAATTTAAAGCTTTATTACTCACCGCAGATAAGACCTTAGTGGTAGACTTTTAACATCACCGGCTCCGATTATCCCTAGGGTACAGCCTGTCTGGTGTATACGAATTCTTAACACTTTTACCCAGAGTTTACGGGCTCTTAACGAATACACACTCTATTTCCGGATTAGCTATGTCAGTACAACTTGATAGCGCAAAAAATATTGCCAAAGTTCTTACCGAAGCGCTGCCTTATATCCAAAAATTTACCGGCCGCACTATTGTGGTTAAATACGGTGGTAATGCCATGGTCGATGAATCTCTAAAACAGAGCTTCGCCAGAGACATCGTATTAATGAAGCTTGTCGGGATGAGCCCTATCATTGTTCACGGCGGCGGACCACAGATTGGTAAAGTGCTCGACGAGCTAAATATTGAGTCCAACTTTATAAATGGCATGCGCGTAACCGACAGCAAAACAATGGATGTGGTCGAAATGGTTTTAGGCGGTGTGGTAAACAAGGAGATTGTAAGTCTGCTCAACAAAAACCAGGGCAAGGCTGTAGGTATTAGCGGAAAAGATGCAGGCTTGATTAAAGCCAAGCAACTTAAGCTCAAACCACAGGGTAATGACACCGATCAAGAAGAAATTCATCTTGGGCAAGTGGGCCAAGTTGCGAGCATTAACACCAAAGTATTGGATGTAATGATGGCCAGCGATTTCATTCCCGTTATTGCACCAATTGGCGCTGACGATAAGGGTGCAAGCTACAACATTAACGCAGATTCTGTGGCTGGAGAAATAGCGCGGGTTCTAGGAGCAGAGAAGTTGATTCTGTTAACCAATATTGCTGGCATACAGGATGAGAAGGGCACTACCTTAACTGGGCTAAGCACCAAACAAGTTGAGTCGCTAATTGCCGATAAGGTAATACATGGCGGTATGTTGCCAAAAATTGAATGTGCTCTTAACGCAGTAAAGGGCGGTGTTCAAAGCGCCCATATCATCGATGGGCGGGTTGAGCACGCGGTACTGCTGGAAATATTTACAAACGAAGGCGTGGGCACACTAATAACTAAAGACCGCCTTGATAGAAAGCAACATTAAAGGCTCTGTGAATTAAACACTTATTCCATGATAGTAAAAACCAACAAATTATCGCGCAAGAATCAGGTACTGCATGCTTTGGCGCGCATGATGGAAAATTCTCCAGGTGAACGAATTACCACAGCAGGTCTTGCGATTGAAGTTGGTGTATCAGAAGCCGCGCTTTACAGGCATTTTCCGAGTAAGGCGAGAATATTTGAGGGTCTAATCAAATTTATTGAGGACACGCTTTTCTCTCGTATCAATCGGATAATGCAGGAAGAAGATAATGCCCAGGAACGTTGCAAAAAAATTCTTACCCTGCTGCTCACATTCGCCGACAAAAACCCTGGCATGACCAGGCTTCTCACCGGGGATGTGCTCGTTGGGGAAACGGAACGATTAAGAGCGCGCATCGTGCAATTCTTTAGCCGAATCGAGTCTCAATTAAAACAAATTTTACGGGAAGCCCAAATTCGCGAAAACCTTAAGCCGCCCATTCCTCCTGCGGCATTGGCAAATTTATTGTTAGCTTGTTGCGAAGGCAGAATGGCTCAATTTGTGAGAAGTGAATTCCAATCCTCTCCGATGAAGAATTGGGAAGCCCAATGGGTGTTTTTGGAAACCAACCTGCTGGCCTCTTACACGGCAAGCCAAATCAACAACTGATCATTCTTCAGCTAATCACACACCATACGTTTGTCGATAAGCAACGATATCATCAAGGTGATGAGCTAACTCTTCGTTTTGAGACTCTCTTAAATAACGAATAATGTCATCAAGGCAAACTATACTGATCACTTTTATTTGATAAGTGTTTTCAACTTCCTCTATCGCTGATAAATCGCCTGCCCCTTTTTCTTGGCGATCTATGGCGACAATGATTCCGCCGAGAACTGCGCCACAGCCATCGATGATATCGGCGGCCTCGCGAATGGCTGTGCCCGCCGTAATTACATCATCAACTATTAATGCCCTGCCTTCCAGCTCTGAACCAACTGTCAAGCCGCCCTCGCCGTGATCTTTTGCTTCTTTTCGATTGAAACAGTAGGGCTTGTTTACATCATACTTATTTGCCAATGCCATCACTGCGGATATTACTAGAGGAATGCCTTTATATGCCGGGCCGAATAAAACATCGTATTCCAGTTTGGAGTCCACTATGGCATCGGCATAGGATCCAGCGAGAAACGAGATTTTCGCGCCCGTGTTAAATAATCCGGCATTAAAGAAATAGGGACTGATACGCCCTGATTTAAGAGTGAAGTTGCCAAAGCACAAAATCTCATTATCGATAACAAATTTGATAAAGCTGGATTTAAAATCTTGCAACGAGTCGCCCCTCCATAAGAAGACTATTAATAATTTACATATTAAGTATTAGTTTCTGCTTTGCAATTAAGTCAGTGATGCCCTGTTTAGCAAGCCGAATCATCTCGGCCAATTGTTGATCACTGAAATCCCCGTCTTCGCCAGTCCCTTGCAATTCAATAAATCCTCCAGCTTCGTTCATCACTACGTTCATATCCGTTTCAGCATTGGAATCTTCATCATAGTCAAGATCGAGAACTGCTTGCCCCCGGTAAATTCCAACCGATACCGAAGCTATTAATTGGCTAATCGGATTTTGTTTTATCTGTTGCTTATCTAACAGAGTCTGGATGGCTTCCATCAGCGCCACACAACCGCCAGTAATTGATGCAGTGCGGGTTCCTCCGTCAGCCTGTATCACATCGCAATCGACTTTAATTGTATGCTCACCCAATGCCTCAAGATTCACCGCGGCTCTGAGCGAGCGGCCGATAAGACGCTGGATCTCAAGACTTCGCCCAGTTTGCTTACCTCTGGCTGCTTCCCGGTCCATCCGCGTTCCAGTTGAGCGTGGCAACATGCCATACTCCGCGGTAACCCAACCTTTTCCACTACCCTTTAAAAATCGAGGAACAGATGTCTCGATACTGGCATTACACAATACTTTGGTGTCACCAAATTCAACGAGAACCGAACCCTCAGCATGCTTGGTGTAGTTTTTGTAGAGCGCTATGGTGCGAAGTTGATCTGGGGTTCTACCGCTGGGTCGAATCTGCTGAGACATATAATCTTCCATGCTTATCTGAGTTCAATTAAAGAGCATCTGAGTAGGTCGGATTATGCGTGAATTCGCTGTTTATAGCGAATAGCACAAAGTAACATGAGAATAATTTATGTTTCCGCTAAAATAGAAAATTAGCTAAACAGGATCTGTAGATATGATGTCAAGTATGACTGCCTTTTCAAGGCAGCAGAAAGATGAAGACTGGGGCTCGCTTACTTGGGAAATTCGATCAGTGAACCATCGTTATCTGGAAACCAGCTTGCGATTGCCAGAGCCATTTCGCGGCCTCGAAGCCGCAATTAGAGACTTAATTCGGAAAAAATTGAGCCGCGGCAAAGTAGATTGTCAACTACGCTACACCCCTGGCGACGTTGAAAATACGGATTTTAATTTGAACCGGGACCTCATCAATAAGCTAATGACGGTGAGCGATGAGTTGGAATCAATTGCTAGCAACGCCTCCCCATTGAGCCGAATAGAAATTCTTAAGTGGCCCGGTGTATTAACTAGCCCGGAAACCGATGTGAGTACTATTGAAATACAGGCTTTTTCATTACTCCAAAGCGCGCTTGATGATTTGATCAGCAACCGCGAACGCGAAGGGGCTGAGCTGAAAGGCTTAATTGAGAAAAGGCTGCAGTCTATTCGTGAAATTGTCGTGGCTGTAAGAGAGAAAATGCCGGAAATTCTTGCCAACCAAAAGCAAACCCTTTTAGAGCGGCTTGCAGACCTTAAAGCCGACTTGGAACCCTCTCGATTGGAACAGGAAGTTGCATTATTGGCCCAGAAGGCTGATGTCGACGAAGAACTCGATCGGCTCGATGCACACTTGAAAGAAGTAGAACGCGTCCTGTCGATGGCTGGCCAGAAAGGTCGCCGTCTAGATTTTCTAATGCAGGAACTGAATCGTGAGGCAAATACTTTATCGTCAAAATCCATTGTTGCAGACACCACATTAAACACAGTGGAATTAAAAGTGCTAATTGAACAAATGCGAGAACAAATACAAAATATAGAATAGAAGAAGCAACAGAGTGGTAGGAGACCCACCGTCAATGTCTAAAGGCACCTTGTTTATAGTAACCGCCCCCTCGGGGGCTGGCAAAACCAGCTTGGTCAATGCACTGATTGAATTAGCTGGAGAGAAAAACCTCTGTGTCTCGGTTTCTCACACCACCAGAACGCTCAGACCCGGTGAAGAAAATGGGGTCAATTATCACTTTGTTAGCAAAGATGCATTTATGACTATGTTGGGAAAAGGAGAATTTCTCGAAAGTGCTGAAGTCTACGGAAACCACTACGGAACTTCGCAGCTGAAGGTGGATGAGAAACTGAGGGCTGGGGTAGATACGATATTGGAAATAGATTGGCAGGGCGCGCAGCAAATTAGAAATCTGGCCCCCAATGTCTGTTCTATATTCATCTTACCGCCGTCACTTGAAAGCCTCAATCAGCGCTTGACCGAACGCGGCCAGGATGGTGCAGAAACAATAACTAGCAGGATGCAGCAAGCAGTAGATGAAATCTCCCACGTAGCCGAAGCTGATTTTGTTGTAGTAAATGATGATTTCGATGCGGCGCTTGCTGATTTACAGGCGATTATTCGAGTGCGTCGACTGACCCAGACCAGTCAACAAAGCAACCAAAGCAAGCTTCTAGATGAATTGACCCGACAGTGTTGATTTAGCTTCTTTGCTTGGGCAAAGAGTCGAGCATACCTATCCGTTAGCTTGTTTCATCCGCTGATTTAGGGCGACTTTGAACCAGTTTTTAATTAAAAAGACTGCATTTTCCCGAGAAATTCAGTAGAATCGCCGGCTCGTTTGACCCTGCAGGTCAAAATTAAACAGATTCAAAGTAACAGGTGTTTTTATGGCTAGAATTACCGTTGAAGACTGTCTCGACAAGGTAGACAATCGATTTCAGCTGGTTATGGTTTCCAGCAAGCGTGCCCGACAAATTCAAATTGAAGGTAAAGACCCGCTTTTGCCTGTTGAAAATGACAAACCCACCGTGATTGCTCTGCGGGAAATAGCCGCCGGCCTGGTTGACGCGAGTATTCTTGTTGCAAAGCCGCCCAGTATGGCACTGGAAGATATTGAAGAAGAGCCTCAAGAGGAGCAGAAAGAAGAGCCGGTAGCACAGGAAGAAAAGCCCCAAACTGAAACTTAAGCTCTAAGGAGTCGAGGGTTGCAAGCCTTATCTACAGAAACAATCGACTCGCTGGCAAGCAATCTTTCCAGCTATTTGGGAAATGATCAGGTAAATTTCGTCCGTCGCGCCTATTACTACGCAGAACAAGCCCACGACGGGCAGGTGCGTCGCAGTGGCAGCCCCTATATAACTCACCCTCTCGCCGTTGCGGGAATCCTCAGCGAAATGCATATGGACCATCAGAGCTTGATGGCGGCCATGTTGCACGACGTAATCGAAGACACCGCTATTACCAAGACCGCCATTAAGAACCAATTTGGCAATACCGTTGCCGACCTTGTCGATGGCGTAAGCAAGCTCAATAAAATCACCTTCAGCAGTCGAGCCGAAGCCCAGGCTGAGAATTTCCAAAAGATGGCAATGGCAATGGCCAAAGACCTGCGGGTTATTCTGGTTAAAATTGCTGACAGACTTCATAACATGCGGACTCTGGATGTACTAACGCCGGAAAAACGCCGTCGGATCGCCCGTGAAACATTGGATATATACTCGCCTATCGCGACTCGGCTAGGCATGAATAACGTGCGAGTTGAATTTGAGGAGCTTGGGTTTAAGGCCCTGTACCCTATGCGAGCGCGCCGCATTAAGGCCGCGGTGCGAAGTGAGCGAGGCAACCGTAAAGAAATTCTTTCGCAGATTCGAACCTCGGTTGAGGTATGTCTGGAACGCGAGGGGCTGCCTGGCAGGACCGCAGGCCGTGAAAAACACCTGTACAGCATCTATGAAAAAATGCGCACTCAGAGAAAGTCTTTCTCGGAAATAATGGACGTCTATGCATTCCGCATAGTCGTTGACCGGGTTGACACCTGTTATCGCGTTTTAGGCGCTGTGCATAGCCTGTATAAACCCGTTCCGGGTCGATTTAAGGACTACATCGCAATTCCGAAGGCCAATGGTTATCAATCTCTGCATACAACCTTGTTCAGCATGCACGGAGTGCCAATCGAAATTCAAATCCGCACCGAAGAAATGGAGGCCATGGCCAACAATGGTATCGCCGCACACTGGCTATACAAATCGGGTGACGACTTGCCCAGCAATGCCCACGTTCGTGCTCGTGAATGGGTAAACGGGCTATTGGAATTACAGAAGCACGCAGGCAACTCTCTGGAATTTATCGAGAATGTAAAAATAGATTTATTCCCAGACGAAATCTATCTGTTCACACCCAAGGGCACTATTTTTGAATTACCGGCAGGATCTACCGCGGTTGATTTCGCTTACGCTATCCACACCGATGTGGGCAACTCCTGCGTCGCTTGCCGAATTAGCCGACGTCTAGCCCCCTTGAGCGAGCCGCTGCAAAGCGGGCAAACCGTAGAGATCATTACCGCCCCCGGAACCCAGCCAAACCCCGCCTGGTTGAGTTTTGTAGTCACTGGCAAGGCGCGCAGTAATATTCGGCACTACCTGAAAAACCAGAAGCATTCTGAGTCAATGGCATTGGGCAAACGCTTGCTTAACAAAGCACTGGCAAGTTTTGGCGTGCAATTGGATACCATCCCGCGCGAAAACATCGACACCGTACTCGAACAATCTCAGCTTGCTTCATTGGATCAATTGCTGGAAGAGATTGGCTTAGGCAACAGAATGTCCTACATGATCGCGCAACGGATGGCGGCGGACACAAACCCTGGAAGCGAACTTGAAAACAGGTCTAACGATAGTTCTGGCTCGTTGGCAATTCGAGGATCCGAGGGTATGGTAATGAACTACGCCAAGTGCTGCCACCCTATCCCTGGCGATCCCATTGTCGGCCATATCAGCTCCGGTCGCGGCATGGTGATTCATACAGATAACTGTAATAACATTACCGATATTCGGGATAATCCCGAGAAATGTTTTTCGGTGAGGTGGGACTCGGATGTTGAAGGCGAGTTCTCGGTCGAATTAAAAGTGGAGCTGGAAAATCAACGGGGAATAATTGCGACGCTTGCCACAACGATAACTGGCGCTGAGGCAAATATTGAAAAAATTAGTACACTGGAACGTGACGCCCGCTTTAGCATTGTTAATTTGTCGCTCAATGTAAGGAACCGGGTGCATCTGGCTCGCGTTATGAAACGGGTCCGGTTGATAAAGCCGGTGACCCGAGTCACCCGGGTAAAAAGTCGCAAGTTACGCAAGGTAATAAAAAGCACGATTGGCAGCCACTAGCGTGGCTCGCCTTAACCCAAAAGAAAAGCCAAATTATGTCGACATTAAAAGTTATTCAAACACCCTCCGCACCCCAAGCGATTGGGCCGTACTCCCAAGCTATTGCAGCTGGGAACCTGGTGTTCCTATCGGGTCAAATTCCGCTAGACCCGGCCACCATGGAATTAGTCGAAGGCGATGTCGCAACGCAGGCAACACAAGTATTCAAGAACCTAAATGAGGTAGTAACCGCAGCAGGCGGTTTGCTGAACCAGATTGCCAAGCTAACCATTTATCTCACCGACCTGAATGAATTCGCTAATGTGAATTCCGTGATGGCAAACCACTTTGCCGAGCCCTATCCGGCAAGGGCTACAGTCGAAGTAAGCGGTTTACCAAAAGGCGCCGCAGTGGAAGTGGATGCAATTCTGGTTTTGTAGCACTACTGTATAAAAAAACATATACTTAAGCCCTCTTCCCTGAATCCTGGACAGCCCGGTTGAGCAAGAAAGTTGTGTACGAAAAGATCTGCAAGGGTGAGACCACCCCCATACTGCAAGGCCCCATTCTCGAACAACTTCCGCTTACCAGCCTGAAAGGAGTTGGTCCGAGCATTGAAAAAAAACTGCATAATATCGGCATTCACTCAATTCAGGACCTCCTGTTTCATCTTCCTCTACGCTATCAAGACAGAACCCGAATTTTTCCAATTGGCTCTGTTCAACTTGGTGATAACCTGCTTTTACAGGGGGAAATAACCGGTAGCCGAATCGATTACGGGCGCAGACGAAGTTTGCAATGTGGGCTTGCAGATGAAAGCGGAGCTATCAGCCTGCGCTTTTATTTCTTCAGTGCAGCGCAAAAAAACTCCCTTTGTTGCGGGCAAAAAATTCGCTGCTATGGTGAAGTACGCCGTGGAAAATCTGGCTTTGAAATCTATCATCCTGAATACCAACTCATCAATGAAGCCAACCCTGAACCGGTAGAAAAAAGTCTGACACCGATTTACCCAACGACAGAGGGTCTGCAGCAAAATCGTTTGCGTAACATTATTGGTCAGGCCCTTGCGTTACTGGATGGATCAAATGAGGTGGTTGACTATCTGCCGCAAACTATCACCTCGGCTTTGGGTTTAGAGTCACTTACCCAGGCCGTGCGCTTATTGCACTTGCCAAAAGCCGAAACTGCTCTGGATTTGATTAGCAACGGCACCCACCCAGCGCAGAAACGGTTGTCATTTGAAGAGTTGCTGGCCCATCGACTCTGTATGCGGCGCCTGCGGCAGAAATCGGATCAACTGCAAGCACCACCGCTGCCAGCAGGCCATAGCCTTTGCCGTCGGTTCATTGCCCAACTGCCATTCAAGCTAACAGCGGCCCAGACAACTGCTTTCGAGGAAATTTCCGATAATTTGACACAAGCTCGGCCCATGTTACGTCTATTGCAAGGCGATGTTGGCTCTGGAAAAACGGTGGTCGCCGCCTTGTCGGCTCTTCAGGCAATTGACAATGGCTATCAAGTTACCTTGATGGTGCCCACTGAGATTCTATCTGAGCAACACGTAACCTGTTTCAAGGCTTGGTTTGAACCGCTTGGGCTGCGCGTCGGCTGGCTTTCGCGCCGGTCTCGAGGCGCAATACGATCTGAGCAGATAGCGGCCATGAAAAGCGGAGAATGCCACCTGACTGTCGGCACTCATGCGCTATTTCAGGAAGATGTTGAATTTCAAAAGCTTGGTTTAATCATCATTGATGAACAGCATCGCTTTGGCGTCCACCAACGGCTTTCTTTGCGCGAGAAGGCCAACCTCGCCAATCAAAGTCCTCACCAATTAGTAATGACCGCCACACCGATTCCCCGAACCCTTGCTATGAGTGCCTACGCAGATTTAGATAATTCTGTCATAGCCGAATTACCTCCAGGACGCATCCCTATTAACACCGTAGTGATACCAAGTGAGCGCCGTAGTGACGTAACACAGCGAATTGAGCAAGCCTGTAAAGACAATAACCAAGTCTATTGGGTATGCACGCTGATCGATGAATCAGAAACACTTCAATGCCAGGCCGCTGAAGCAACCGCCGAATCGCTTAACGAACAACTGCCAGCGGTGAAAATCGGGCTAATTCATGGCCGGATGAACCCGGAAGAAAAAACCAGGGTAATGGACAGCTTCAAGCAAGGGCAGTTGCACTTATTGGTGGCAACAACCGTCATCGAAGTTGGGGTGGATGTACCTAATGCTAGTCTTATGGTCATTGAAAACCCTGAGCGTCTAGGGCTGGCTCAGCTGCATCAATTGCGTGGCCGGGTTGGGCGAGGCAATAAAGCCAGCCACTGCATCCTCCTCTACCAATCCCCCTTATCCAATACAGCAAAGCAACGTCTCAGCGTAATGCGCGATAGCAATGACGGCTTTTACATTGCCGAAAAGGATTTGGAGTTCCGCGGTCCTGGTCAGGTGCTGGGAACACAACAAGCTGGCTTGATGAGCTTTAAGGTGGCCGATATCTCTCGAGACGCCAATTTCCTCGATGAAGTAAAAGCCGCTTCCGAACTGATTTTGGCCCAGCACCCGGAAATTGTAGGGGCGCTAATCTCTCGATGGCTGGGCGACAAGCAGCACTTCGCTCAGGTTTAGCGCGAAGAGAACGCAATGATGGGGTTTTTACTCCCAGCTAAATATCATATGCTTGCCACTCTCCTTCTCAAGTAAAACTGGTTGACATTCGCCTCTTATGGCTATCAAAATATTACCCTACTGGAACACGCTCAAGGCTAAGTTCAAAAAGTGCTTCCCCGAATTCTATAAAAAACTTCCCGCCTTGGTTCAACTTACCCGGCTCGATAGGCCCATTGGCATCTATCTATTGCTGTGGCCAACAATTGGCGCTCTGTGGATTGCTGCTGAAGGCCGGCCGAGCCTACTCTTGCTGTCTGTTTTCCTGCTTGGCTCTGCCCTGATGCGATCTGCTGGCTGCTGTATAAACGATATTGCCGACAGTAAGTTTGATGGCAAGGTAGACCGAACCCAAAACCGCCCCTTGGCCACTGGCTTATTAGCACGCCAGGACGCTATTTATTGTTTCGTTGTGTTGTCTTTTACCGGATTTCTGCTGGTCTTGCTTACCAACTTGTTAACCGTTTTGTTTTCGCTAATTGCTGTTTGTCTGGTGGTTATCTACCCATTTATGAAGCGTTACACAAACCTGCCTCAAGTTGTTCTCGGTGTTGCCTATTCCTGGGGAATACTAATGGCTTTTGCAGCTCAAACCGGCGAGGTACCCTCCGCTGCGGTTTTATTGTTCGTTGCAAACTGCTTGTGGACGGTTGCTTATGATACAGAGTACGCAATGGTAGATAGGGAGTTCGATCTAGAAATCGGCCTCAAATCCACCGCCATCCTTTTTGGCGAAGCTGACAAGCTCATGATTGGCGCGTTGCAGGCCATGTTTATTATCGCCCTGTGGTTGGCCGGAAGACAATTTGAGCTTGGCACGTTATTCTTTCTGTCATTGCTGATTGCCAGCGCTTTGCTGGGCTATCAACAATACTTGATCAGGGATCGGGTCCCGGGGCCCTGTTTCAGAGCCTTTCTCAACAACAGCTGGGTAGGTGCAGTAATTTTTATTGGGGTAGTCCTGAGTTACTTATAGCCGCGCAAATATTACGCCCCTGTAAACGCCTGAATTCCCGTTTGGGATCTGCCCAAAATCAATGCATGAATATCCTGTGTCCCCTCATAAGTGTTCACTACTTCCAGGTTTTGTGCATGACGCATTACGGGATACTCATCAGAAATGCCGTTGCCGCCTAACATGTCTCGGGCTTCCCGCGCCGCGTCCAACGCTTTAAGGCAGGAGTTTCGCTTCAGCAACGATATCAAAGGCGCTGCTAGCTTGCCCTGATCCTTAAGTCGACATGCTTGCAGGCAACCCTGTAGCCCTAGCGTAATATCGGTTTGCATTACAGCAAGTTTCTTCTGAATCAGTTGATTGGCCGCCAGCGGCCGACCAAACTGTTTCCGGTCCAGTGTGTATTGCAGCGCAATATGCCAGCAGGTTTCGGCCGCACCCAGAGCCCCCCAGGCTATCCCAAGACGAGCCGAATTCAAGCAACTAAAGGGCCCTGCCAAGCCTTTGGCATGGGGCAATTTATTTTCTTCAGGAACAAAAACCTCATCCATAACTATTTCACCGGTCACCGAGGCGCGCAATGCCAATTTGCCGTCAATTTTTGGTGCGCTCAGCCCCTGCATGCCTTTATCCAGAATGAAGCCTCGAATCACGCCATCATCATCCTTGGCCCAGACCACGAAAACGTCCGCTATAGGTGAGTTACTTATCCAGCTTTTGGTACCGGTAAGCTGGTATCCACCTTTTACTGATCGTGCCCGGGTAATCATACCGCCCGGATCGGAGCCATAATCGGGCTCGGTCAAGCCGAAGGAACCAATATACTCACCTGTAGCCAACTTCGGTAAATACTTCTGTTTTTGCTCCTCTGTACCGAAGGTATTAATTGGATGCATTACCAGACTTGATTGCACGCTCATCATCGAGCGGTAGCCTGAATCCACTGCCTCTATTTCGCGTGCTGCCAACCCATAGCAAACATAGTTAACGCCGGCACAACCGTAGCCCTCAATAGTCGAACCAAGCAGGCCCATTGCGCCCATTTCACGAAATATTTCCGGGTCCGTTTCTTCATGGCGATAAGCATCTGTGATTCTGGGTAATAGCTTTTCCTGGGCATATTGGCGTGTCGAATCCCGCACTAGTCGCTCCTCTTCTGTGAGCTGCTCTTCAAGCATAAAAGGGTCTTTCCAATCAAATGGCGCGTCGTCCGATTTCACAGACATAAATCTCTCCTGATATTTCTAGATGGGCTGCAAACAGTTTAGCAAATTACACGCTATTCTATAAATTCTTCTTGCCTACATTTTGATAGAATAATACGCCATGGATGTTTCCCGCATATTAGAATCGCTGAATAAAGAGCAAAGAGATGCGGTCGTCGCCCCCAGCCAAAATTTATTGGTGCTAGCGGGAGCCGGTAGCGGCAAGACCCGCGTGCTGGTGCATCGAGTTGCCTGGCTGATGCAGGCGGAACAAGCATCCCCTTTCGCAATTCTAGCTGTCACCTTTACCAATAAAGCCGCCAGGGAAATGCGCAACCGCATTGAGTTATTGTTAGACCAGCCGCTCAGTGGCATGTGGGTCGGCACATTCCACGGGCTTGCACACCGGTTACTGCGATCGCACTGGAAAGAAGCCAACTTGCCGCAAGATTTTCATATCCTGGACAGCGATGATCAATTACGTCTTATAAAAAGGCTCTGTAAAATACTTCATATTGATGAGGATAAATGGGCCCCGAAGCAGTGCCAATGGTATATAAATTCACAAAAGGACGAGGGACTGCGGGCAGCTAACATCGAGCACTTCGACGATGACTATACAAAGACAATGTTGGATGTTTATCGAACCTACGAAGAAGCTTGTAACCGAGGAGGCATGATTGATTTTGGTGAAATCCTGCTCCGTGCCCACGAGCTTTGGCTAAACTGCCCGCAAATACTCGATCACTATCAACGACGCTTTCAGCATATTCTGGTGGATGAGTTTCAAGACACCAACTCAATTCAATACGCTTGGCTGCGCGTGTTGGCGGGCAAGACCAACCACATGATGGTTGTCGGCGACGATGATCAATCTATCTATGGCTGGCGCGGCGCCAAAATTGAAAACATCCAAAAATTCAACGTCGACTTTCCCGGCGCAGAGATGATACGCCTAGAACAAAATTACCGTTCCACATCCACGATTATTAAAGCGGCCAACGAACTCATTGCAAATAATCAGGGGCGCCTTGGAAAGAACCTTTGGACTGACGGCGATGACGGCGAGCAGATAAGTTTGTACGCAGCATTCAATGAACAGGATGAAGCACGATTTATCGTTGATCGGATTCAGGATTGGTTCAACAGCGGCAATCGTCGAGCTGATGCAGCTATACTCTATCGCTCAAACGCCCAGTCCCGCGAACTTGAAGATGCTCTGCTGCGAGCAAACATGCCGTATCGTATCTTTGGTGGCCACCGCTTCTATGAACGTCTGGAAGTCAAGAATGCTCTGGCTTATCTCCGCTTACTGATAAACCGCGATGATGACACCGCAGTGGAGCGGATAATCAACGTGCCCACGCGAGGAATTGGTGGGCGTACACTGGAAATTCTGCGCAGTCTTGCCCGCACTGAAAATTGTTCACTATGGGAAGCCTGCGCTAGGGGTGTAAACCAATCCTTATTGAGTTCACGTGCGGCCAACGCGGTATTGGCCTTTCTACAACTTATCGATTCCCTGGAAGAGACTTGCGATAAATTGGAGCTCTACCGGAAAGCCGAATACGTAATTGCCCACAGCGGGTTGATCCCTCACCACGAAAAAGAAGGCGGCGAGAAAGCCAGGGGTCGGCTAGAGAATTTAGAGGAGTTAATTACCGCAACCAATAATTTTGATGACCCAGAAGCCGGAGCGGATTTTGACCTTACATCAAACGCTATGCTGGCGGCTTTCCTTGATCAGGCCGCACTCGATGCGGGGGAGACACAAGCTAACGAGAATGAAGACGCCGTACAGTTAATGACTTTGCACTCGGCCAAAGGCCTGGAATTTCAGCTGGTGTTTCTAGCGGGAATGGAAGAAGGCCTTTTTCCCCATAAGATGTCCATGGACAATATCTCTGGTCTGGAAGAAGAGCGCCGCCTTTGTTACGTCGGTATTACCCGAGCAAAAACCAAATTATATTTTAGCCACGCGGAATCACGGCGGATGCACGGCGATGTTAATCTGTGCCGGCCATCACGATTTATACGGGAAGTCCCTGCGGAACTGATTAATGAAATTAGAATGAAGTCCATTGTCTCCAGACCCACCCATTCAAATTTAAAGAATGGCTCTTCCAGAATCAACAACTTACGCGGTGACATCGGGATTCCACAAACTGAGCTTTCACTTGGGCAGCGCGTTGTTCATGGGAAATTTGGTGAGGGCGTGGTGTTAAATTACGAAGGTCAGGGCTCTAATGCCCGAGTGCAAATTAATTTTGATGCCACTGGCAGTAAATGGCTGGTTTTATCCTATGCCAAACTGGAGGCATTGTAACCGCAAATAAATAATAACCAGGTGCCACATCTAGCCTAGCTGGACAGCCACACGCGAAAAAGCTCGTAACTCAAAGTCAACAGAGCTAGGCTCAAAAACACTGCTGCAACCCCAAGCAACCAAAGCAGCCCTCTTCGTAGCGCAATCACAAACCGGCTCTTAAGCCTTGTGCCCTTAACCGGCCTTTCAGGCACATTGATGAATAACCTAGCAAAGCAATAAAGCATACAGGCCCAGGAAAATAGAACCAGCGCTGGGATCAACGCTTCATCTCCGGGTAGCCCTTCAATGTTGAATAAACTTGCGACCGCGAGGAGCAGCGAAATAATACCCACCAACACAATCAACGGAATAAATCGCTGTATATAAGTGGCAAATATTTTCAGGCGCTCTATCATTAGCTACCTAAAGGACAGGGTGCGGATTGCTTCAGCTTACCGGCTTCTCAGTCATTCATCCATCAGGAAATTCCAACGTTGACTACCCAGAATAAAACTTCGCTGCCATTCCTCGCCGGGCTTAACGATGAAAATGACCCCGTCTTCGAAGAGATGGAGGTAGAGGTCCTAGAAAGCTCACCCTTAACTGTACGCATATTGCGATCTCCGCTATTCGCCCGCAACTACGCTGCAGGCGACAAGATAAAGGTGATAGATGCAGCCACCGCTAACTACGAATTAGTTCAACGCAGTGGCAACCTGTGTGTAAGAGTGTTTCGCAAGCATCAGTTGAGCATTGTCGCAGAGTCCTTAACGCCCGAGATTGAAAAGCTCGATGGCACGCTTGATCTTGCTTCAGACCGTGCGCTTGTGTATAGCATTCATGTCTCAATAGGATTTCAAGCAATAGAAGCGTTGCTAAATAAGGTGGTCGGGGATTATCCTGATACGGTCTGGTACTATGGAAATGTATATGATCCAGATGATGGAGCCACGCCACTCGGTTGGTGGCAGGATTTTGAAAATCAAGTTTAGTGGATATTTAATATGATTATTGTTATTTCGCCAGCTAAATCGCTGGATTTTGATTCGCCGGTAAGTGTGAGGAAGTTCAGCCTACCGGAATATATTGGTGAGTCGAAGAGGCTAATCAAAGGCCTTAAAGCGCTAAGCCCTGAACAAATTTCTGAGCTAATGAATATCAGCCCAAAACTGGGGGAGCTAAACTATTCTCGATTTGCTAATTGGCATGCTCCTTTCGATCTTGAAAATTCCCGACAGGCTGTTTTTGCTTTTAAGGGGGATACTTATATGGGGCTGAAGGCTGATCAATTTTCCAAAGCAGACCTGACTTTTGCCCAAAAACATTTACGTATACTTTCAGGCCTCTACGGCATCTTGAAACCTTTGGATTTGATGCAAGCATACCGATTGGAAATGGGTAGTCGTTTCCAGGATAAGAAAGGCCAAAGCCTTTATGCTTTTTGGGGCGCCAGATTAACCAATAGCCTCAATACCTCACTGGCCGAACAAAAGTCTGATCTGCTGGTAAATCTGGCCTCAAAAGAATACTTCAGCGTGATTCAGCCAGCGGCTATAAATGCAAAAATCATCACACCGGTTTTCAAGGATTTTTCCAAAGGCAAGTACCGGGTTTTAAGCTTTTTTGCCAAGCAAGCGCGCGGCGCAATGAGTGCCTTTATAATTCAGCAGCAGCTGTCAACTGTAACCCAGTTACAGCGCTTTACTGTGGGTGGATATCGTTATAGCGAGGAAGATTCTTCGCTAGATAAGCCCGTATTTCTGCGAGAGCCTAAGTAAACAACACCGAGTCCGGTATGCAAAATGGATTGCCCTATAGCCAGGCCAGCGAAAATAACAAAACCTTCATTTTGGACGTCCTCAGAAAGCACCTAGGGGATCAGGAGCGCGTACTGGAAATTGGTGGAGGAACGGGGCAGCATGCCGTTTACTTCGCTCAGTGCTTGCCCTATGTGCACTGGCAATCAACCGATATACCTGCCAATGTCGGGGTGCTCAACCAACGCATACTAACTAATAATCTACCCAATCTGCCCGCCGCTATTGCGCTCGATGTAAACCAACGGCAATGGCATTGCGATAGCCCTTCGGCAGCCTTTACTGCCAATAGCCTCCACATTATGTCTGAGGGCTCCGTCCGCAGTTTTTTCACAGGTATTGGCACAGTACTAACGGCAGGCGGCCTGCTGTTTATCTACGGCCCGTTTAAATACAACGGATGCTTCACCACTGAAAGCAATGCACGTTTTAACTTGTGGCTGAAAGGCTGGGACCCCGTAAGTGGAATACGTGATTTCGAAACTATCGCCGCCTGGGCCAAGGTAGCGGGGCTTAGCCTGTTAGAAGACTACAAACTGCCCGCCAATAATCAAATGCTGGTCTGGCGAATGTCGGCACCAAAGAGTGTTAAATCTGCTTGAACGGTAACAGCGATTTTGCTTGTTCCATATAGTGGTCTATATGCTGCCGCTCCTCCTCGAGAAAGTCTGATATGGCGTTGCTAAATCTCTGGTCAGCGAGCCAGTGGTTGGAATAGGTTTTCACCGGTTCAAAGCCTCGTTGAATTTTATGCTCACCCTGCGCCCCGGAATCAAAACTAAGTAATCCATTTTTGATGCAATATTCCTGCCCCTGATAGAAGCAGGTTTCGAAATGAAGAAACTGAAAGTCTTTAGCGCTACCCCAGTATCGTCCAAACAACTGCTGAGAATTTCTGAAGAATAGCGCTGCGGCAATACATTGCTCATCCTGAATAGCCTGAACAAGAAATAGCTGCTCTGGCATGGTATGGCTAAGTAGCTTAAAAAATTCCAAACTTAAATATCCGGACATCCCCCGCACTTGATACGTGCTCTGATAAAAAGCATAAAACCTTTCCCACTGATCGGGCAATACATTACCGCCATCCACTATTTCAAACCGAATATTTTGCTTTGCTACAGCCTGCCGTTCTTTTTTAATATTTTTCCTTTTACGAGAATTTAATCCCTGTAAAAAATCATCGAAGCTGCCATACTCCTTGTTATACCAGTGAAATTGACAAGCGGTTCTCTCCTGAATGCCATTGATTTGAAATAAGTGGTGCTCATTCTTCGTGGGGAACAAAACATGCCATGATGAGGCATTTAATGCGGTGGCCTCTTTTTTAATACTTCTGCTGATAACTTCAATTGCAGCGCCCATCAATGTGGAATCTTTTAAAAAAACCCGGCTGCCCTGACTTGGCGTAAAAGGGATTGCCGTCACAAATTTGGGGTAATAATTCAATCCATGGTTTTTGTAGGCACCGGCCCAGGACCAATCAAAGACATATTCACCATAGGAATTGGTTTTTAGATAGAGCGGCATTACTCCGACAAGCTCTCTATCAGGACTACCTTTTTGATAAAGAGCCACATGATAGGGCGCCCAGCCCTTTTCCTCAGTTGTGCAGCCGGTGTCTTCCAGACCCCACAAAAACTCGTACCGAGCGAACGGGTTCTCGACCTCTGTAATCCCATTCCAGGCCTGTTTACCTATACTTGCGATTGAGTTTACAAATTCTACTTCAAGCTTATCCATGGAATTCCCGATTCGAATCAAGCCTTAATGACACCCGATTAATTCTACCGCTAATTATCAACTGCCTAGAGAATAAAACAAACAGGATGCACCCCGGACATAAATTAAGTAGCATGGGCTCTACTAGTAAAAAAACTATCCTGTGATTATGACATCAGCAAACCTGCTAAGCACCATTACTGACAACAGGTCCGCTCTCCGAAAATCTGAAGTGAAGGTTGCTGATTATGTCTTGGATAATTCAACCGCTGTAATCAATATGCGCATCGTTGATCTTGCATCAGAAGCCGATGTTAGCGAACCCACTGTAATCCGATTCTGCCGGGCACTCGGCTTTGACGGGTTCCAGAGTTTCAAACTGCAACTCGCTCGGCAATCTGGCCTGGGTAGCGCATTCACCCAGTTCGCCGTCGATGATAATGACACCGTAGAGGATTTGCGCAACAAGGTATTCGACACGACGGTAGGCTCACTTATTACTGTTCGCGATAATTTAGACCCTTCGGCCCTTGAGAAGGCTATAGACGCCATTACCAAAGCAAATCGGGTGGAATTCTATGGCTTTGGCGCTTCCGGTTCGGTAGTGGCTGATGCGCAACATAAGTTTTTCCGACTCAATCTTTCTGCTGCGGCCTACACAGACCCCCACATACAGCATATGTCAGCAATTTCGCTGGGAAAGAATGATGTGGTTGTCGCTATTTCTCAATCTGGGCAATCCCGGGGTTTACTGCAAAGCGTAAAGCTGGCAATTAAGGCTGGGGCTACCGTAATCGGGTTGGCACCTCAAAATACGCCGCTATCTAATTTATGCTGCATACCGATTTATATCAATATTAAAGATGAGCCCGATTACTATGCCCCGGTTTCTTCTCGAATCGCACATCTGGTGGTAATAGATTTGCTTGCAACCGGTGTTGCCCGAAACCGCAAGCCATTGCTTAAAGAGCACTTGCAGCGCCTTAACAAAAGCCAGAAGGCACTCCGCGCTACCGATAATTCGTAACCATGAATGAGCACTAACTATTCTACTGTGACTGAATGTTTTGGGTATGGAGAAGTTGCTAGCCCTAAATCTTATATTGTTTACGAGATAGATTTCCTAGAAATTATTCTAGAATTAAAAAAGCGTTATAAACAACAACCACCTTTGAGGGGGCGGGGTTGCTGGTTTTATTTTGTTCATTGTCTGGGAGTTATTTTCTCTCTCAGTAGGAGGGTTGTCCTTTGTACACATTCACTATAGTCACTCCGACAACAATCAAAAACAAACCAATGATTGACTGCCAATTTAGCGTCTGTTTGTAAAAAATATAACTTAAGAATCCTATTGAAAAAACACCCATTCCTGTCCAAGATGCGTAAATTATTGCTAGTGAAAGTTTTTGAGATAAAAATGATAGCAGATAAAAAGATATACCATACGAAACACATAAAACAGTACTTGGAAATGCTTTTGTAAAATTTTGCGAAGCTGGCAATAGCATTGTTCAAAAAACTTCAAATGCAATAGCAGCAAAAAGGATTAAGTATACATTCATTCTACAGTTAACTCGTATTTTCAAACAGTGAATAACAATTTTACCTATAAACCCTCAATTATCTTCTAAGATTAGGAAGTGGTGATTTTGTCAAATCTTCAATTGAAAGCTCATCATCGCCATAGATTTCTTTTTCAAACCATTCTATAAATTCTATGGATCTTGTATGTTTCCAATAATCCCATACCCTCCTGGCAATTGGTGCCTTCATAGTGCCAAGTTTAAGCATATGAATTCTCATATCTAAGTGTTCTTTATCAACAAACCCTTTTTGAACTTTTTTATAAGCATCAAAAATATCAACTAATACCATGTTGACAAAAATAGCAATTCTCCATTTTTCAGTATCATCCAAATTATCTTGAGCCCAATCTTTTGCTAGAAAAGCACTAAACTCTTTATCTTTGGCGGTATTAAAATATCTTTCATACATTCTTTGCGTTAATGAATGTCCAAATTGCGCTTTGGTTATTTCGTTTTGTTGGTGAATTTGAACTCCAAGATAAATAACTGATATCACAACCCCGAGAGCAGCAATAATCTGAACGACTAACAAAATTAAATCCGAATTCATAAATATATTACGTAATTCACTGTTATAAATTACTCCACAGTTACTGATTTGGCAAGATTACGAGGATGATCTACGTCCGTACCTTTCATTATTGCCACATGATAAGACAATAACTGTAGTGGGATTGTAAATACTATTGGACCGAGAATGCCCGGGCAATTGGGAACGTTGATAACTTTACAACTTTTGTCACTCCCATATTGAATGCTCTCGTCTGCAAACACAAAGAGTTTGCCTCCCCTAGCGCTTACTTCAGAAAGATTTGCCCTTAGTTTTCCCAGCAATTCATTGTTAGGTGCTACGGCGACAACAGGCATCTTTTCATCAACTAACGCCAATGGCCCATGTTTTAATTCTCCGGCCGGATACGCTTCCGCGTGGATATAAGAAATCTCTTTCAGCTTTAAAGCACCTTCTTTAGCCACTGGGTAATGAATCCCCCTGCCAAGAAACAAGGCATGGTGTTTGTTAGCAAATTGTCTGGATAACCTTTCTATTTCTTTATCAAGTTTCAGCGCTTTCGCTACCAGGGCCGGCAATCTACTCAGCTCTTTTACTAATTTTGACTCTTGGCTGGGCTCGAGGCCGGTGCGACGGGCCAGCACAATTGCCAACAATAATAGCAAGGTTAATTGTGTGGTAAATGCTTTAGTGGAGGCTACGCCAATCTCCTGTCCGGCCTGGGTAAGCAGACAGAAATCTGATTCCCGAATCAGCGAACTGGTTGCCACATTACAAATCGCCAAGCTAGCAACATACCCACCTTTTTTTGCAAACCTAAGCGCCGCTAAAGTATCCGCAGTTTCCCCGGACTGGGAAACGGTGACAAACAGCGTTCCCGGCCTTACGATAATATCTCTATATCGATAATCGCTTGCTATATCCACCTGGCAGGTTGTTTTTGCAATTGTTTCCAGCCAATATTTGGCGATCTGGCCGGCATGAAAGCTTGTGCCACATGCCACTATTTGTACATTTTTAATTTTGTCAAAAATCGCTCTGGCCTTTATACCAAATGCTTCTTCCAATACTTTTTCATCACTCACCCTCCCCGCCAGCGTATCGTGAATAACCTGGGGTTGCTCGTGTATTTCCTTGAGCATAAAGTGACTATAATCGCCCTTCTCTATTTCGCTGCCCGTGTGCTGAACAGTTATTACGGGTCTTTTTACTTTTCGAGAACCATGCCAAATTTCAATTTTGTTAAGGCCAACTCGCGCCACGTCACCTTCTTCAAGATAGATAAACCGATCGGTTACTTGTCCCAGCGCTAACGGATCTGAAGCGATAAAATTCTCACCTATGCCAACACCAATCACTAGCGGGCTGCTATTCCTAGCAACAATTATTTGGTCTGGCTGGTTCTTGTCGATCACACAGAGTCCGCAAGCTCCGTGCAACTTCTTAATAGTTGTTTTTACTGCATCCAGCAAACTAACTTTGCCCTGTTTTCTAGCCTGGAGTATCAAGTGGGCTATAGCTTCGCTATCAGTTTCTGTGCGGAATTTATATCCAGCTTTGATGAGCTTGGTTTTAAGCATTTCAAAATTTTCAATAATGCCATTGTGAACGATAGCAATTTGATCATCTGATGTATGAGGGTGGGCATTAGCCACACTGGGTTTGCCATGGGTCGCCCAGCGAGTATGGGCTATCCCAAGCTGACCTTTACTATTTGCCTTGCCTGCGGCAACGATCAGCTTTTTTACCTTACCAACGGTTTTAATTGTTTTTATTTTCTTACCACTTTTCCCGATGAGGCTAAGTCCTGCCGAATCATAACCCCTGTATTCAAGGCGCTTGAGACCTTCCAATAAAATACCTGAAACTTCTCTTTCCGCTATAGCTCCAACTATGCCACACATAATTTTTTGATTAGTCCTTTTTTACAGGCTTTTCCCAGCCGTCTATGTTCCGCTGCCTGGCTCTACCTAAAGCCAAATTTCCAGCAGGGACATCATTATTTATTGTTGAGCCAGCAGCAATAAAAGCACCATCCTCAAGTATAACTGGTGCAACTAATACACTATTGGAGCCAACAAAAACATCGTTACCTATTCTTGTTTTATGCTTATTTACACCATCGTAATTGCAAACAATTACGCCTGCTCCTATATTGACATTCTTGCCAAGCTCGGCGTCACCAATATAAGCCAAATGGCTTGCCTTGGATCCGCTACCTATAATCACATTTTTTATTTCCACAAAATTGCCTATCTTTACTTTATTTTTCAAAATAGTGCCAGGTCTAATTCTAGCGTAAGGCCCAATAACGCTCTCGGCGCCAATTGTCGCTCCATCGATATTGCTGCCACTTAATATTTCGACGCCTTGCTCTATGATCGCGTCTTTAATAATCACATTAGCGCCAATCTTTACACCGTCGGCCAATGTGACTCTCCCTTCAAAAATCACACCCACATCTATCTCAACATCTTTGCCGCAGGCAATATCGCCTCTTATTTCAATCCGTTGAGAATCGATTAAGGTAACACCTGCCTGCAGCAGCTCATTTGCTTTTTTCATTTGGTAATACCGTTCCACTAGGACGAGATGATGTTTGTCGTTGACACCTTGTACTTCAATTTCGTTTTCGATTACGCGGGTTTCAATGTCGCAGCCGTCATTAACGGCCAGCGCAATAATGTCAGTTAAATAATACTCATTTTGTTCGTTTTTGTTTCCAATACGGCTTATCCAATCGTTTAGCTTTTTGGCCGGTGCAGCTAACACACCGCTGTTGAATTCCTTGATGAGCTTTTGTTGCTGATTTGCATCTTTCTCTTCAATAACCTCTTTAACATGGCCACCCTCATCTCGAACAATGCGGCCTAACCCCGACGGATCATCTGTTGTTGCAGTCAGCAGCACCATGCTATTTGCGCTAACCTTAGCAATTAATTTTCTCAATGTGGTCTGTTGTATTAACGGGACGTCACCAAAAAGTATCAGCACAATACCGTCATCGCTCGTGGTGTCTATTCCCGGCAACGCCTGATAGACGGCATGCCCTGTTCCAAATTGCTGTTGTTGTGTTACCCATTGTAACTCAATGGGTAAATGCCGATCTTCAATATATTGTTTTACCCTTTCCCGGTCCGCTCCCACAACAACATGCAGCCGGGCTTCATCGAGCGCTGAAGCAGCAGCTATTACATGCTCCAGCATGGCCCTGCCGCCAACGGAGTGCAACACTTTGGGTTTGTCAGAATACATCCTGGTGCCTTTGCCTGCAGCCAGAATAACGACATTCAAGCTCATAAAGATCCCATGTTGCGATTGTTAAGCTAAGAGAGTATCAAAAAAGAAAGGCGCTATCACTGAGTGGGTGAGATTTCGTCTGACGAACAAAAAAGAAGGATTGTAAAAACGGCTTTGATTTTGCTTGTGAGGTTCCGTGAAAGCACGATGCGCTACCAAATACTTAGGTCTCTGCAGCTTCCCTCCCTCAGTGCTTCGCTTTTATTGCTGAGTCAGAAATATTTAGTAGCACAACGCTTGGTAGCTCGTGCCACTCGATTATTGAGGCGAATTGTTGTGGGGGGGATGTCTTTTGGGCTGTCTTATTTGCGCATTTGCCTCAGCGCTCGGAGCTGCGCCGCGGCCTCGGCCAATTGAGCAGCAGCAATCGAATACTCGAAACCTGCGCCTTGATTGGCAATAGCCTCTTCTGCATCTTCAACCGCCTTTAAGGCAGCGGCTTCATCCACATCGTCTGCGCGCTGCACTGTGTCCGCCAGAAGCGTTACGACGTCTTTCTGGATTTCCAAAAAACCCCCAGACACATAATATATTTCTTCTTCACCACCGCTAAGTATCAACTTTACCGGGCCAGGAATCAGACCGGTCAAAAGTGGGGCGTGGCCAGGCGCTATGCCGAGATCACCGAGAGATCCTGCGGCAACAACCATCTCAACCAGCCCGGAGAAAATGCTCTTCTCCGCGCTTACGATGTCGCAATGCATTGTCATGGCCATCGGTGTATACCCTCTTCCTGTAACTTAACGGTTACCGTATTAAATCAAGATAGCTTTTTATAGCGTCTTGGCTTTTTCTATTGCTTCTTCAATTGTGCCTACCATGCTGAAGGCTTGCTCTGGCAAGTGGTCATAATCCCCAGCCAGTATGCCCTTAAAGCCCGAAATAGTGTCTTGTAGTGAAACATATTTGCCTGGCGTGTTGGTAAACACCTCTGCCACAGTGAAAGGCTGAGACAAAAATTGGGAAATTCTACGTGCTCTGAACACGGTTTGCTTGTCTTCATCAGACAGCTCATCCATGCCCAAAATAGCGATGATGTCTTTCAGTTCCTTAAATCGTTGCAGAACTGTTTGCACACCACGTGCCACGTCATAATGCTCCTGTCCAATAATCAGGGGGTCGAGCTGCCTTGACGTGGAGTCCAGCGGATCAACCGCAGGATAAATACCCAATGAAGCGATATCACGTGACAAAACGACCATCGCATCCAAGTGAGCAAATGTGGTTGCTGGGGAAGGGTCTGTCAGGTCATCCGCAGGTACATATACCGCCTGGATTGAAGTGATAGAGCCATCTTTTGTCGAGGTGATTCTTTCCTGCAGCGCGCCCATTTCCTGTGCCAGCGTTGGCTGATAGCCCACCGCTGAAGGCATCCGACCCAGTAATGCTGAGACCTCGGTACCCGCCAATGTATAACGGTAAATATTGTCGATAAAAAGCAGTACATCACGACCATCATCACGAAATTTTTCAGCCATGGTCAAGCCGGTAAGAGCAACTCGCAATCTGTTACCTGGTGGCTCATTCATCTGGCCGTAAACCATTGATACTTTAGATTCGCCTTCCAGATCGATTACGCCGGATTCCTGCATTTCGTGATAAAAATCGTTGCCCTCACGAGTCCGCTCACCAACACCTGCAAACACTGACAAGCCGCTATGGGCCTTGGCAATATTGTTAATCAATTCCATCATGTTAACCGTCTTGCCCACGCCGGCACCGCCGAACAAACCCACCTTACCGCCTTTCGCAAATGGGCAAACCAGATCGATTACTTTAATACCGGTTTCCAGCAGTTCGTTACTGGCAGAAAGCTCTTCATAGGTAGGCGCATCACGATGAATTGGCATTCGCGTTTTCTCGCCAATCGGCCCACGCTCGTCGATGGGACGACCCAGTACATCCACGATACGGCCAAGGGTTTCCTCGCCGACCGGGACCGAAACTGGCGCACCAGTGTCATCAACATTCAGGCCGCGACGCAATCCTTCTGTGCTTCCCAGGGCAATAGTTCGTACAATGCCATCGCCCAGTTGTTGTTGAACTTCCAGAGTAATTTCCGTTCCGTCAACGTTTAACGCGTCATAAACACGGGGAACCGTTTCCCTGCTGAACTCAACATCGATTACAGCCCCGATAATTTGAACTATACGCCCGCTACTCATGTCCGCTTCCTCTTAATCTGTGGCACTTAATCTAAAATTATTTCTGTCGTGTGCAGTTAAACCGCTGCTGCGCCACTTACTATTTCTGACAGTTCCTGGGTAATCGCTGCCTGCCTGGCCTTGTTGTATACCAGTTGTAGGCCATCGATTAGATCGCCCGCATTGTCTGTTGCGCTCTTCATCGCGATCATTCTTGATGCTTGCTCACAGGCATTATTTTCTACTACTGCCTGGTAAACTTGAGATTCTATATAACGCTCCAACAAGCCATCTAAAAGCTCTTTGGCATCCGGCTCATACAAATAATCCCAGTGGTGCTGCAAATCTTCTTCATCTGATGCTAACAGAGGCAAAAGCTGCTCAACTGTCGGCTGCTGCGTCATCGTATTGATAAAGCTATTACTAATTACCTGCAGTTGGTCAATTTCGTGGTTTTCAAATTTATCCAACATCACTTTAACTACACCGATAATATCCCCGACTTCTGGTGAATCACCGATGTTTCTTACCGATGCTAGAACATTGCCGCCGTAGCTATTGAAAAAGGTTGCAGCCCTGCCGCCAATTAAGCAAAGGTCTATTTCAACGTTGCTGTCATGCCAGGTTTTCATGGATCGAACCGCCGCCTTGAAGGCATTAATGTTCAAGCCCCCGCAAAGACCCCGGTCGGTTGAAACCACGATATAGCCGACTCGCTTTACGTCACGTGTATCGAAATACACATGCCTGTACTCAGGTGTAGAGTTCGCTATATGCCCGATTACAGATCGAATCCGGTCCGCGTACGGTTTACCCAAGCGCATACGGTCTTGGGCTTTGCGCATTTTACTGGCAGCAACCATTTCCATCGCACTGGTGATTTTCTGAGTGTTTTTAATACTCGAAATCTTGGTTCGTATTTCTTTTCCGCTGGCCATTGCTCAATCTGATCTCTTGAAGTTAGTAGGGCTTTTTACCAGGACTGGGTTGCTTTAAATTTATCCAGGGCAGCCTTGAACTGAGCTGCGACGTCATCATCGTAGTTACCTGTCTTGTTAATCTCGGCTATAAGATCACCATATTCGCCGTTCATGAAAGACAATAGCGAAGCTTCAAAGTCCAGGACCTTGTTAAGCTCGATGTCCTGCAGATAGCCTTCGTTTGCCGCGTAAAGAACTACACCCATTTCCGCTACAGACAAAGGTGAGTACTGCTTTTGCTTCATCAGCTCGGTCACGCGCTGGCCATGTTCGAGCTGGGATCGTGTTGCATCATCGAGGTCAGATGCAAAGGCTGCAAAGGCTGCCAATTCTCTATACTGGGCCAATGCGATACGAATTCCGCCACCCAGTTTTTTAATGATCTTGGTCTGGGCTGCGCCACCCACCCGTGATACCGAGATGCCTGGATTCATTGCTGGGCGAATACCCGCGTTAAATAAATCCGTTTCCAGAAAGATCTGCCCGTCTGTAATGGAAATAACATTGGTTGGCACGAAGGCAGAAACATCACCAGCCTGGGTTTCAATAATCGGCAACGCGGTTAATGACCCCGTCTTGCCCTTTACTTTGCCGTCTGTCATTTTTTCTACGTAGTTAGCGTTCACTCTTGCTGCACGCTCTAGAAG
>Ga0302135_10000043_pt1 | contig 71188 bp, 58 predicted proteins | sample CBN3_surface_MG_FD_203119 | JGI IMG/M metagenome (GOLD analysis project Ga0302135, IMG submission 203119) | Marine microbial communities from Western Arctic Ocean, Canada - CBN3_32.1 | ecosystem: Environmental > Aquatic > Marine > Oceanic | place: Canada: Western Arctic Ocean | collected...
GGGGGAATGGTGCGAGGATCGCCTCCAGTTTCGATGTGTCCCGTTCGAGCAGCCGCAGCTCGGCAGATCTCTTGTCGAGGATGCGGGCGACTGTCGAACTCACCAGCGCCTCAGCCAGATCGATCACGTCATCCAAGCCGGCGTAGGCGATTTCCGGCTCCACCATCCAGAACTCGGTCAGATGCCTGCGAGTCTTTGACTTCTCAGCCCGGAAGGTCGGGCCGAACGAGTAGACCTTGCCGAGTGCCATGGCGTTGGCCTCGTTGTAGAGCTGCCCGCTCTGGGTCAGGTAGGCCGTCGCGTCCTCGAAATACTGGACCGGAAACAGGGTTGTGGTTCCCTCACACGCAGCGGGTGTAAAGATAGGCGTGTCGCAAAGAATGAAGCCGCGGCCGTTGAAAAAGTCACGGACCGCGCTGATGACCTCGTGTCGGATACGCAAGATGGCCGCTTGCCTCTCTGACCGGATCCACAGGTGGCGACGGTCCATGAGGTAGTCGACGCCGTGTTCCTTCGGAGTGATGGGGTAGTCGAGTGACCCTCCGTGCACCTCGAAGGACTGGGCGTCGATCTCGTAGCCTCCCTTTGCCCGTGCGTCGGCTCTGACGGTTCCCGTGACCGACAGCGACGTTTCCTGCGAGAGATGGTCGGCTCTGCCGAACGCGTCCTCTCCGACTGCGGCCTTGGACATGACCACCTGCAGAAATCCCGTGCCGTCGCGCACGGTCAGGAAGTGGATTTTTCCGCTCGAACGACGGTTGTGCAGCCAGCCGTGAATCGTCACCTGCTGGTCGGCGTGTCTGGCGATGTCCTCGATGTACGTGCGCATAGGAAGTGATCCGTGGGCGGTAGCCCTCAAAATGTGACGAACATCCGATCCAACCGGCGCCGCAGGACGTCTGCCGGGTCATTGTCGCCAGGCGTATCGAATCTCACCACTCCGTCATAGCCCACTTTCTGCGTGGCCATCATCGCGGCGGTCGGAGCGCGCAGGGAATGAAAATCGAGGTCCGCCTCCGACAGCCCGTGCCCGAGTGCGTCGACAGTCATAGCGTCCGAGTAGTCGAAGTGCGACCGCGAGCCGAACACCTCGACGGCCTCGATGCCGCTGGCCGAGATCTCCACCAGGTGCGCCAGCGTGAGGCGGCTGTCGAGAAAGAGTTGTGTCGAGACGCCGAAGCGACGGTCATGCACGGTGAAACAACCCCTGATCCGAGGACTCGTCTCGACCCCGCTGTCATTCTAGCAGCCCGTGGTGAACATCCTGCGATGCAGTCAGCGAAGTTCGGAGAGGTGCTCGGCAAGAAGCCCGTGCAATTGGCTGAACCTGGGGTTTGCCACCAGGGTTGCGCGTGCGTAGCTGAGCGTGCGCGGGATGTAATGGAGATAGGCAGGGTTCGATCGCGAGACCGCCTGAAATCCGAAGGTGCCCAGCGCTTTCAGGTTGCGCTGCAGGGCCATCAGGTCGAAGCGGCGCCGGAACTCCAATCCGTCCGAGCCACTGTGTGCCTTCGCGGGGCGTTCGCGCAAGAAGAAGGCGATGAGCGCATTCACGTGATCCGCCGCCAGTTCGACATAGGAGTCCCGCAGAAGTGAGACCAGGTCGTATGTGTCTGGTCCCATGCGCGCATCCTGGAAGTCGATCACATACAGGCGGTGGTCGTGGAGCATGAGGTTGCGGCTGTGATAGTCGCGGTGGCAGAGCACGCGCGGTTCGGACGCCAACTCCTCGGCGATCGCTGCGAATTGGCGCGCAAGCTGCTCCCGTGCACCAGGTGTCAGCTGCGCGCCGAGGTAGCCCTCGAGAAAGTGGGTTCTGAAGTAGTCGAGTTCCCACGTCAATTTCTCGACGTCGAAGGCAATGCCGTACGGGATGTAACTGGAAGAGGCCAGCGCTGTTCCCTCTCGCTGGAGCGTGGCGACCAGCGTCACGGCCTTCCGATAGAGCGCCGCGCGCTCGGCGGGGTCGGCCTCGATCAGTCTGCCCTGGAGCGTGACGTCGCCCAGGTCCTCAAGGGCGAGGATGCCCAGTTCGTCGGAGTGGCCAAGGACGCGTGGCACGGGTATCGGTATCCGCCCGAGAAGCCGGTGCATTTGATCGAACGACGAACCCTCGAATGCCACCGGGCCGGCGTGAACCGCCAGCACCAGGGAAGTCCCCCCGGGAACGTGGATGCGAAAGTAGCGCCGGTCAGAAGCGTCACCCGTCAGTAGAGCGATGCGGGCATCTGGGGCCGCCAATCCGGACGACTGAAGAAAGCTCTGGATGCGACGACGTGCGTCGTCCTCGCCGAAGCGTTCCATGGTCATGGGTTGCCCGAGACCGAGAGGGGCATGATGGCCAGGACGCCGGATCGGATTTCGCCCGGGGCCAGAGTGCCCGATGCGACGCGGACGGTGACATCGGACCATGTGCTGCCCGGTGGCACGGCCACGCCGTCGGTCACGATGCAACGCTTAAGTTGCGCGCCTTTGCCGACTGTCACGCCCTCCCACAGCACGCTGTCCACCACCGTTGCGCCGGTCCCGACGCGCAGCGAGGGGGCAAGTGCTGCCTCGTGGCCTTCGCGCCTCGCGAGGAGAAGCGACGTGCGGAGGTAGTCGCTGGGTGTGCCGATATCCAGGCACTCTGCGTTGCTGACGAAGGCTCGAATCGCGCCAGGTCTTTCGCGGAGAATCGCCGGGTAGAGGGTGGCTACCGACTCGTACGGCACGCCATCTGGTACGGATGCGAACGCGGCAGCGTTCGCCACCTGTACGCCGATGAAATGACAGGAGGGTTCCGTGCTGCCACGGCGGGTGAAACCGGTAACGACTCCATCGTTGCCGACCCGGACGCCGCCGTATTTCATGGGTTCACGGTTCGGTGCCGCCGCCATCGTCACGTCGGCCCCCGATCTGGCGTGCGCTTCCACCAGGGCCATCAGATTGACGTTGGTGAGGGTATCTCCGTTCACGATCAGAAATGGCGAGCCACCGATGATTGGCAAGGCGCGGCGAGGGCCACCGGCTGAACCGAGGAGGACGGTTTCCCACGAGTAACGCACGCGCACGCCCAGGTGCGCGCCGTCGCCGACCAGCGCGGTCACCGTCTGCGGCAGATGGTGCAGGTTGAGGACGAGATCCTGCAGGCCAGCGGACGTGAGCGTTTGAATGATCCGTTCGACGAGAGGGACACCCGCGACCGGCAAGGCTGCCTTGGCACGGATCAGCGACAGCGGGCGCAGGCGCGTGGCCAGCCCGGCTGTCAGTACGAGCGCTGGAAGCATTGGCTCGACGTCATGGCATGGGTTCGTGTCATTCAAGCCGTCTCGCATGGTTCACGTCAACCGCGAGGGGCCGGACAGGCCGGCGAGCGCCGGCTCGCCGACGTCGGCACCGAAGATCATTACCTTGTGGGTACTGCCCAGGCCGCCCGGCATGACCAGCGTCTTGAGCGCCATCCGTGTCTTCGTGTCCCAGGCGGTCTCTGTTGCGTCCGACGGTGCCAGAGCATCGCCGGCGAGCGCCAGTAGAAAATAGGTCTGATCCAGGATGCCAAGCGTACGACACCCAAGGCCCTCGAGCACGGTTCGGACTGTGGTGAGGTCCACGTGCGAGGTAATGTCCCGGTGGCCCGGCTGCGCGAGCCAGGGCGGCGTGTGTGGGTCTCGTCGCTCTTCGACCACGTGGCTGACATAGGAGGCTAGCGTGCCAGTTGCGTGCGTTGCGGAGTAGAGTTCCGCCGATGGGTGGCCGTAGTCGATGAGGACCAGGAAGCCCTGATGGAGCAACGCGCGAGCGCGCGTGAGCCATGAAACCGCCGCGAGGTTCACCTCCCCGCGCCAGCCGGGCGCGAGCCGAGCGCCGATCGACTCGAGGTGGCGCTTGATGCCCGGGTTGGAGAGCGGTCCCACGCGTTCGACGAGCCGACCATCCTGCGCATCCACGTAGCACTCACGGAGGCCGTTGCTCGTCATGACGACGGCATGGACAGGGAGCGCGTCGAGAAGTTCATTGGCGAACACGACTCCGTGAGCGGCGCCGGGCAGGGTGGCCGATGACGACGTCATCTTCCCGGCGTGGCGGCCGAGCGTTTCCACGTGCATCGCCCGGCCCGCTGGACTGGCCTCCACGAGGTGTAGCTGGATGGCGCCGTAGAACTCCGGGTCAGTCGTCTCCGCCGCGTCGAGCACGTCGCGAGCCAGTTGGCCGTTCGCCGCAGCGGCTTCCACCAGGTCGAAGTGCTCGGTCGCTGGGTCGGCGGCTCGAAGCATCCGCCACATTTCGGCGAACTGTTGGCAGAGCAGGGCGCCGAACAGCGGTCCCACGTCAACGCTGGTGATGAAGTCGCCTGCCCGTCCCGTTCGGTGTGCGACGGAAGAGTAGTAGCCGGCCCAGGGGTGATAGAGAGCGATCGCCATGAAGTCCGCCACGGTCAGCGGGCCGTGTGTGCGAATGCGATCGAGGATGAGGTCGTGGGCGGACATGAGAAAGGCCTCAGGGGGATGCCCTGAGGCCAAAGGTCGTGCGGTTGCAGCGATGTCGGGCGATGCTTCGCTATTCCCTGGTTACCGTGACGAAGGTTTCCTGACCGCCGCGGAGGATTAGCACGAACGCCGCGCCTCCCGAGCGTACCTGGTTGAATTCGGTGCTTGCCTGGGCCGCGCTCGACACCGGGCGACGGTTCACCTGCAGAATGACATCTCCCTGTGTCAGGCCGGCTCGGTTCGCGGGGCTACCCTGCTCGACGTCGATGATCACGGCGCCGCGCACGTCACTTTCGAGCCGTAGTCGCTGGGCCACCTCTTGCGTGAGTGTGCCGAGGGTCAGGCCGAAGCCTTGCGTTGTCTGTGGCTGGGCGTCGTCGGTGGGCGCCGTTCGGGCATTTTCGGTACTGAGGTTTAACTCGTCAACCGTGATGTTGAGGGTCTTCGGTTGTTTGTCTCGCATCACTTTCATCGGCACCGTCGTGCCTGGCCTCGTGGCTACCACCAAGCTGACTAGTTCGTTGTTGTTCTTCACTGCCTGGCCGTTGAACTCGATGATCACGTCTCCCGGTTCGACGCCCGCCTTGCCCGCGGGACCTCTTCGGTCCACCGTGGACACGAGCGCGCCGATGCGTGACGAGAGGCCTAGCTCGTCCAGTGCGTTGGCCGGCACCGGGGTCACGCCGACGCCGATGCGGCCTCGCGTGACTTTGCCGCTTCGCAACTGGGGCAGTAGGTCGCGCACGAGGTTGATCGGCATTGCGAATCCGATGCCGATGTTGCCCTGCTGGCGCGCGTCGCTGTAGATCGCGGTATTGATGCCGACCACTTCGCCGCGAATGTTGAGAAGCGGGCCACCCGAATTGCCGGGATTGATCGCCGCGTCGGTCTGGAGGACCTGCGCCGACCGGCCGTCCGCCACCGGGAACGAACGCTCTACGGCGCTGATAACGCCGACGCTCACTGTGTGCGCGAGGCCGAACGGGTTTCCTATGGCCATCACCCAGTCGCCCGGTGCCATCTGCGACGAGTCGCCGAACGAAACCTCGGGGAGCGGGCGGTCCGGCTTCTCGGTGAGTTCGATGAGCGCGCTATCACTCAGGGGGTCCCGGCCCACGACGCGCGCCTCATAAAGCTCGCCGTCCTCGTCGCCGAAGAGTGACACCTCGATTTTTGTCGCATTTTCTACGACGTGATTGTTGGTAAGAATGAACCCGGCCTTGTCGATGATGAAGCCGGTGCCGGCCGCTACCGCCACCTGCTCTTGCGGTTGCCGCCGCTGGCCGCCTCGGCCACCGCCGAAGAAGCGATCGAGCAAGTCGTCTCCGCCGCCCCCGCCGCTCCCGCCGCCGAACAACTGGCTCAGTTCCTGAGTCTTCTGACGCGATTCAATGCGGATGTTGACCACGGTTGGAGTCACCGCCTTGGCGATTGCGCGGAAGGTCGTCGAGTCGATGGGGCCGCCAATCGGTTCGGAATTCTGGGGCGGCGCTATCGAGGTTTGCGCGAGAGACGCGGGCGCGAGACCCAGTCGCGAGGAGATCACCATCCCGACCGCGAGCGACACCACGGCGATCAACAGCGCGTAAAAAAGAGATGTCTTCCGATTGACCATACTTGCCTCCATGAGCCGAACTGCGATCCAGACTCAGCAGGTCTGCTACATGAGTGTATTACATCAGATGACGGCAACGATGCTGCTCTGGCTCGGCCCCGTGACGGTGGCGTCGTGCTCGCTACGGAAGACGTTAATTTCCGTCCGCACTCCGAAGTCTTCGAAATAGACGCCGGGCTCGATCGTGAACCCCGCTCCGGGCAGGATCCGCCGGTCGTCGTGAGTTTCGTAGTCGTCCAGGTGAACACCGTTGCCATGCACCACTTCACCGAGGCTGTGCCCGGTGCGGTGGAGGACGTGATCGCCGTAGCCGTCGTCTACCAGGATCTGCCGGGCCACCCGGTCCGCTTCCCAGCCACGCAAATCGCGGCCGTTTCTGGCAGCCTCCTGGACGAGAGCGACAGCCGCGTCGCGCGCACGTGCGGCAGCGCCAAATGCGCGCGAGTAGCGGTCGGGCACCTGCCTGCCCATGAAGCCCACCCACGTGATGTCGGCGAACACCGAGCCGGGCTCGGCAAGCTTTCCCCAGAGGTCGAGCAGCAGGATCTCATCAGCAGTGATTGGCAGGCATGCGTTTGCCGTGGGCAGATAGTGTGGGTTGCCTGCGTTCCCGCGCACGGCCACCACTGGTGCCGAGTCGCTGACGAGTCCTTCGTCGGCGAACCAGCCAACCATCAGTTGCTGGATGTCGTATTCCGTTGTCGGCGTGCCGTTCTTCACCGCGTGCGCAGCCGCCGCGAAGGCGCGGTCCTTGATCCGGTAGAGGGCCTCGGATGCCCGTTGGTGCGTGGCGAGTTGAGTCGGAGACCACGTGGCCTCGAACCGCTGAACAAGGTCGCCCGATGACACGATGGTTACGCCTCGCGCGCGCACCGCCTCGGCGGTGCCCGCGTCCACTCGCGACAGGTACGGGATGGCGCATCCAGGCGAGTACTCCATGGCGACTCGTATCACGCCCTGCAGCAGAGTTGTCAGGCCTTCGTCGAGCGAGTCCCGTCCCACATAGATGGTCTTCTCGCCAGGCAGGGCGTCGAGGTTGTTTCGCTCGATGGCGTGTATCAGACCGCGAGGACGGCCCTGGGCCGGAATCAGGTAGTACCAGCGGCGCGTGGTGAGGTGGCCTCCGCTGGTGAGTCCCGCCAGTTGCGACGCGATGGGGTTCGAGCCGTGGAAGTCGTAGAGCAACCAGCCATCCAGGCCGTCGCTGACAAGCATCTGCTGGATGGCGGCGATGTCGAGCAGCATGACGATCGAGTATACGGGCACAGACGCAGGCCGAATAGGCCTTTTCTGGCTCCTCTACGTCGTAGGAGCAGGGCGGATTCCAGGCCCAGGAACCCGCGCCAAGCGTACCGTCCTATAATCGAATCGCCGTCCTGTACGAGGTAACTACATATGCATCTTCGCGTTTCGCTCGCACTTCTGTTCTGCGCTACTGCGCTGTCGGCGCAGCAAGCGCCTCCGGTGACGTTTCGCGCGGAGGTGAACTTCGTCGAGGTGGACGCCATCGTGACCGACGAGCAGGGAAACCTCATCGAGGACCTCACGCTCGACGATTTCGAGATACTTGAAGATCGCAAACCACAGGCGATCTCGACCTTGGCCTACGTGAACATTCCGATCACCAAACCTCGCCAGCCGCTGTTTGCGGCTACACCGATCGAGCCCGACGTGCAGACCAATGACGGCATCGAGGGCCGCGTGTACCTCCTCGTGCTCGACAGCCGTCACACACATCCGCTGAACGCCCTTCGCGTGAAGGATGCGGCGCGGCAATTCATCGAGACGCGGTTGGGCAGCAACGACGTCGCCGCGGTCGTGCATACGGCTGGCCGCGCCAACCTTGGGCAGGACTTCACCAACCGTCGTTCGTTGCTCGTCGCATCGGTGGATCGGTTCGTCGGTGAGAAACTGCGCTCGTCGACGCTCCAGCGAGCTGATGCGTACATGCGCGGTGGGGGTGACGTCGAGGCGAACTGGGCTGTGCGATCGACGAATCCCGTGAACGTCCGGGATCGAGGGGTAATGGACCCGGATGAGATGGAGCGAAGCTATAACGCCCGCGCTACCCTCGGGTCACTCAGAAAGCTCTCGGAGTTCATGGCCAGCATTCGCGGCCGTCGGAAGGCGATGGTCTTCATCAGCGAAGGTTTTGGCTACGACCTGTCGAACCCCTGGAGTGCGGGAGGAACCTCGTTCGTCCACGACGAAATGCGAGAGGCGGTCGGTGCAGCTGCCCGGGGGAACGTCAGTATCTACGCGATTGATCCGCGCGGCCTGGCCACAGGCACTGGAGACGCGATCGAGACGGACAGCTTTCCGGCGGACTCAGGGCTGAACATCGGCCTTGGCTCGATGCAGTCAGAGGCGCGCCTGGCGCAGGAGAATCTGCGCACGCTGGCCGAGGAGACGGGTGGCTTCGCCGCAGTGAACCGGAACGACTTTCGGGATGTCTTCGAGCGCCTCGTTCGCGAGAACAGCGGGTACTACGTGATTGGGTACTACCCGACCAACGACAAGCGCGACGGGAAGTATCGCAAGATCACGGTGCGCGTGAAACGCCCGGGCCTGGAGGTCCGCGCCAGGCGCGGGTATGCCGCACCACGCGGCAAGGTGCCAGAGGAGAAGCCGGACCCGTTGAACCTTCCGCCTGCGCTTCGCGATGCGATGAACAGTCCGATTCCGATGACAGGCCTCCCGATGCGCGTGTTCGCCGGGGCGTTCAAGGGCACCGCGCCCAATGCGTCGGTCGCGGTCAGCGTAGAGATGCAGGCGTCCCAGTTCAGGTTCACTGAGAATGAGGGCGTCTACTCAAACGGCCTGACCTTGGTTCTCACACCTATCGAGCAGAACGGCGAGGTCTGGCCCGGGAGGCAGAGTAAGGCAAAAATCGACTTCAAACGTGACACCTTCGAGGCGGCGACCGCCAACGGCGTGCGCATGCTGTCGACCGTCGACATTCCGCCGGGTCGCTATCAGATTCGCGTGTCGGCCACCGAGGACGGGGCCGGCCGGACGGGATCGGTGCTCTACGACCTCGAGGTGCCGGACTTTTACGAGGCTCCGTTGACCATGAGCGGCGTGGCGCTGACGGCGCTCTCTGGAGGGCAGGTTCCCACCATGGGTTCCGAGGGCATCATCGCCCCACTCGTGATCGGCCCAACAATCGCGGCCCGGGAGTTTCCCGTGGGAGACTCGATCGCGCTCTTCCTCGAGGTCTACGAGAACCAGCCCAAAGCGACACCCCACCAGCTGGAGTTGTCGGTCACCCTTCGGGGCACGGATGGCCGCGTGATATTTCGGACGGCCGAAGAGAGATCCTCCACGGAGCTACAGGCCGGACGCGGCGGCTACGGCTATACCCCGGTGATTCCCCTGACCGATGTGGAGCCAGGGCAGTACGTCATCCACGTCGACGCACGGTCCTTCGCCTCGAACGAGCTGGGGATAGGCCGGGATATCCTGATTCGCGTGAAATAGCGATCAGGGCGGCGGGCATTCGGTGTCGAGCGAACCCAGTGCCGGGAGCACTCCGGCGTTCGGCGCTGGGCTCGGTGGCGCGGTCTATTCTTCTTCTGCTGGCGGCAACTCCAGCTCTGGTACGGCAACGGTCTTGATCGCGCCGTGTGCGTGCTCGAACATGTACTGATTCCGGTCCATCTTCGGATTCACCGGGGTGTGCAGAACCACCTCGATCACCTCTTGCGGCATCAGCGGCCTCCTGTGGCGATACTGGTCACCGGTGACCGGATCGCCACCCTTGTCATACCAGAACTCGTCCACCTTCAGCCCGACGATCGTGTTGGTCTCCGAGAGATTCTGGATCCTGATCGTCGTGACGACCTCACCTCTGGCTCTCTTGACCACCGGCTTGGTGAAGCCAAGTTCGGCCTCGCCCCGGATCGGTGCGACCATCTTCTTTCTGGGCTGCTGAGCCGTGAGTTCGGCCTGGCCAACCGCCGCGATGGTTGCGAACAGCAGAATAGCGCTGGCGCATGCGAGCATGGGGTGCTGCTTCATTGACTCCTCCACAAAGACACTTACGAATACTTGTCGACCAAATTATAGGCCCTTACATCTCCCCGTTCCAGTCCTCGGGTTCGAGGCTGGCCGACCGAAATACTTCGAGGTGCCACTTGCCACCGCCCCACGGCTCGATGACCTCGGTAGCGACGATGTCGACCAGGATCTCACCGAAGGACCGGCCCTCTGGGTCGCCTTCTAAGTTGTACGCCGCCTCGTCCCAGCCGAAGTTCGGGTACAGCACCACCGTGAGAAATAAGTCGTAGCCGTCGTCCACGACGATGATCTGGCCGCACGGCCGCTTCGTGGTTGAGTGATAGATGAGGTACTTCTCGGCGCTATGGGCCCGGATGTACCGTTTTAGGGCGAACTCGCGGGCGACAATCTCCTCGACCGCGATCTTCTTTTCCCAGCAGTCCCGGCAGTATCGCTCCTCGCCGCGCGGCTCGGAGACGTCCTTGGCATTGCAGAGGGCGCACTTCGTCTTGACAAGGGCTTTCCTGGACATCGATGGCCATTATAGACGGAGCGCTGGCGCGTACATGTCGCGGACGTACTCCTTGACCATTCGGCGGGCGCTGAATCGTGGCAGCACCGTTCGGATCGACTCTTTCACGACCCGCAGCCATTCTCGGGGGATGCCGTGTTCGTCCCGGTGGTAGAACGCCGGCACCAGTTCCTCCTCGAGAAGCGTGTACATCGCCTCGGCGTCAGCCCAGTCCTGCGCTTGTTGATCACCTGCCTCTGCAAGCGGCTCGATGAGCCAGCCGTTCGCTCCGGTGAACCCTTCGGCCCACCAGCCGTCGCCGATCGAGAAGTGGGGCACTCCGTTGATGGCCGCCTTCATGCCGCTCGTGCCGCTGGCCTCGAGCGGCTTACGGGGGTTGTTGAGCCAGACGTCGCAGCCCTGCACCAGGAAGTGGGCTACATGCAGGTCGTAGTCGTCGACGAACGCGATACGCCCACTGAACCGCGGGTCGAGGGCTCGAAAGTAGATCTGCTGGAGGTGTTGCTTCCCGACCTCGTCCGCGGGGTGAGCCTTGCCGGCGAAGACGAGTTGCACCGGGCGTCTGGCCGCGGTGAGGATTCGTGCCAGTCGATCAGGGTCGGAGAAGATCAGCTCCGGCCGCTTGTAGGCGGTGAACCGCCGGGCGAATCCGATCGTGAGCACCTCCTGATCGAGCATCGGGCCGCCCGCGACGACCCGTGCCGAGCCGACGTGCTCGTGTGCCCATCGCCGCCGCGTACGTTCTCGGATGAAATGAAAGAGATGCGTGCGAAGCGACTGGCGGGCCGCCCACAGTTCATCGTCTGGAATATCGAGCACCCGGTCGCACATGCTGGGGTCGTCATGCCGTTTCGTCCAGTCGGAGCCGAGATGCCGCTCCAGGAGTTCGCCGATCTCGCGTGACATCCACGTCGGCACGTGGACGCCGTTGGTGATCGACGTCACCGGAAGCTGGTCGACGGGGACGTCTGGCCAGATCGAACGCCACATGGACCGGGTGACCTCGCCGTGTAGCCGGCTTACCCCGTTGACTGCGCCCGCGGTGCGTAGCGCCAGCGCGGTCATGTTAAACATCGGCCCGGCACCGTTGTCGTAGTGACCGAGGGAGAGGAAACGCTCGCGGTAGGGCCCGAGGTTGCCCCATGCGCTTGCGAGGTGCGTCTCGACGAGTGAGAACGGAAATGCATCGTGCCCGGCGGCCACTGGAGTATGGGTCGTGAAGACCGTGGACCTTCGCACGTGTTCGAGCGCCGCGTCGTAGTTCCAGCCGGCTTCGCACAGGTTCCTGATGCGCTCGAGCACGACAAACGCCGCGTGCCCTTCGTTGAGATGACAGACGTCAGGTTCGATGCCGAGCTGTTTCAGTGCCCGGATGCCGCCGATCCCCAGGAGGATCTCTTGTTGGATGCGCGTCTCCCGATCACCGCCGTAGAGGCGCGCCGACAGTTCCCGGTCCTTGGGTGCGTTCTGCTCCAGGTCGGTGTCGAGCAGATACAGCGTGACGCCACCGGCGCGCACCCGCCACACCCGCAGGAGGACGGTGCGGGCATCGAGCGGCACCGCCGTGATGCAGGGTGTACCGTCTGCCGTCAGCGCGGCTTCTACGGGCGCATTCTCCCAATCCAGGTGGTCGTACACCTCCTCCTGCCACCCCTCCGCCGAGAGCTGTTGTCTGAAGTAGCCCTGCGGGTAGCTGAATCCGACGCCGACCAGAGGTATTCCCAGGTCGCTGGCTTCCTTGCAGTGGTCACCGGCGAGCACCCCCAGTCCGCCCGCGTAGATCGGCAGCGACTGGTGCAGCGCGAACTCGGCGGAGAAGTATGCGATGGTTTTCCCGAGAATATCCGGGTGCTCGCGCTCGCACCATGAGCCGAGAGCTGCCCGGGAACTGTCCAGGCCGCCGACGGCAGCGTCATAGCTACGTAGCCAGGCCGGATCCTGCATCGCGCGAGTGAGCACCACCGGGTCCAGCGAGGCGAGCATCGAGATCGGGTTGTGTGCGGTGGTTCGCCAGAGCGTGTAGTCAAGCCTGCGGAACAGGGCGCGTGCCGCCTGGTTCCAGCTCCACATGAGGTTGTGCGCCAGTTCGTCGAGCCTGGCGATGCGATCCGGAAGAATGGTCACATGTCTATCCTCTGAGGGAACGCGCCGACGATTTGCGCGAATCGTGCCAAGTCGACATCGCCGCCAGTGCCACTCGCTGTGTCGTGTTGCCCGCGCGCACCGTCCAGATGCGATCGGCGAGCTCCTCCGGTGGTGTCAGCCGAACCGCCTTCCAGGCGGCCGCGCATTGCGAACGATCCGGTTGGCTCCAGTATCTCGAGTTCGAGCAATATTTCGCGTTCCTCCAGCTGGTTGTGGAGACGCGGAGGGAGTGGCAGAGAAATCATCGGAGTCCGGTGGACCACGTTGTAGATTCCGGACGCGGCGTCACGGATGGCGAAAAGGGGAATGCTACGCATGCAGGCGAGTGAAATACCGTCACTTTAGCAATGCGCGATGCGTCTGTCGATCGCGCAGGTATCGTAGACTTCTGTTGTGAGCGGCTCACCTTTCACGATCGGCATCATTCAGGACCACGCGACGGCGGACGTGGCTGCTAATGCGACCCGGGCCGAGCGCCTGGTGAGGTCAGCCGCGTCGCGCGGAGCGCAGGTCATCTGTCTGAAGGAGCTGTTCGCGGCGCCATACTTCTGTAAGTCGCAGAACGCCAGCCGTTTTGACCTTGCCGAGCCAGTTCCCGGTCCGACGACGACGCGCATGCAAGCGCTGGCGCGGGAACTGGCGGTGGTGCTGGTGGCGCCGCTCTTCGAGCGTCAGGCGGCGGGCGTGTATCGAAACTCGGCTGCCGTCATTGATGCCGACGGCAGCCTGCTTGGCGTCTATCGGAAGATGCACATCCCGGATGATCCGCTGTTCAACGAGAAGTTCTACTTCACGCCAGGGGAGTCGTCAGCGACGGACCACGGCGAGCGTGCGAGATCGGCAGGCGGATTTTGCGTGTGGAAGACACGCTACGCGACAGTGGGGGTGCTCATCTGCTGGGATCAGTGGTACCCGGAGGCGGCGCGGATCACCAGCCTGCTCGGTGCGCAGGTGCTGTTCTATCCCACCGCGATCGGCTGGCATCCATCCGAAAAGGCCACGTCTGGATCTGCTCAGGTGGAGGCTTGGCGGGTGACACAGCGAGCCCACGCCATCGCCAACGGTGTCTACGTGGCGGCACCGAACCGGATCGGGCACGAGGACGAGCCGGGCACGGACGGGCTCACCTTCTTCGGGAATTCGTTCATCGCTGACCCGTTCGGACGGTACCTTGCCGAGGCCGGGGAGGGTGAGGAGGTGCTCGTCGCACGGTGCGACCCTGGACTCATCGAGAGTGTTCGTCGTGACTGGCCGTTCCTTCGCGATCGCCGCGTCGACGCGTACGGCCCCATCCTCAATCGCTACCTCGGCTGACGAGAGCGTTGTCCACCGGCATGCCTCTTTACTCGGACGTGACCTCAGGCTCGGCGGGCGCTCCTGGCTTGCGCATGCCGGCGGAATGGGAACCGCATCGAGCGACGTGGCTGTGCTGGCCGCATCACGAGCAGGACTGGCCGGGCAAGCTGGATGCCGTCCGCTGGGTGTACGCGGAGATTGCGCGGGTACTGGCGGCGCACGAGCAACTGGAGATCTTGTGTCACTCCGACCCGGTTGCGGAGCGTGCGAGGACCGTGCTCGCCGCTCACGGGGTGGCGTCGGACCGTGTCCGGCTGCACATTGCGCCCAGCGACCGCGTCTGGTTGCGCGATTCAGCGCCGACTGCTGTATTCGACGCCGATGGCCGCGTGTCGTTGCTCGACTGGTCGTTCAACGGCTGGGCCAAGTACGACAATTGGCGCCTCGACGCGACTCTCGGCAAGGTCATTGCGCAGAGCACTGGGTTGACCCGTCTCGAGCCGGAGCGTCCTGGCGGGAGCGGACGACTGGTTCTCGAGGGAGGCGGTTTCGATGTGAACGGCGATGGCCTGGTGCTCGTGACCGAGGAATGGCTGATTGGCGACGTCCAGGTTCGTAATCCGGGTCTGTCACGTGATGACTACGAGCAGATCTTCTCCACGTGGTTCGGCTCGGCGCAGACGCTCTGGCTGGGCGAGGGCTGTGTGGGTGATGACACACACGGACACGTGGATGACGTTGCCCGGTTCGTTGACTCCGAGACGGTGGTGTTGGCGTACGAGCCCGACCCGCTCGACGAGAATCACCGGCGGTCGACGGACAACTTGCGACGACTGGAACTATTCACGATCCGAGATGGCCGCAAATTGAGGGTCGTGACTCTGCCGTTTCCTGCGCCCGTCACGATGGATGGCGAGCGTTTACCTGCCAGTTACGCGAACTTCTATGTGGCCAACGGCGTCGTGATCGTGCCTACCTTCAACGACCCGAATGACCGGGTCGCACTCAACACGCTGGCAGCGCTGATGCCCTCACGGACGGTGGTCGGCATTCACGCTGTCGACCTGGTCTTGGGACTCGGCACCCTCCACTGCCTCACGCAGCAGGAGCCGGTGGGAGCAACTGCACCTCCATCCACCCCCTGACCGAGTTAATGAGCCACACCCGACTGGCGCGGCCGAGATCCGCCAGTGTGATCCGCTGCTCGACGATCTCGCCGCGTGCCAGTAGGTCCGCGCGCATCGTTCCTGGGAGTAGACCGCATGACACCGGGGGCGTAACCAGTTCGCCGTCAAGTTCCACGACCACGTTGGCGTCCAGGCTCTCTGTGATCTCGCCTTCGTGGTTCCACAGCAGTACGGTGTTGGCTTCGGGTGTCGTCCGCCGGACTTCATCGTAGATGCTGCGCTCGGTCGTCTTGTGGTACAGAAATCGGTTGTCGGTGGTCACCGGTGCTCTTGCCAGTGCCACGAGTAGTGGCTCGGGCCGAGGCGCGATGTCGGTTACCTCCGTGCGCGGCTGGCCTTTGCCGTCGACGAGCAGTCGTACACGTGCCGGGGTCAGTCGCCCGGCCACGGCCGCCTCGAGCGCGCGAGTTGCGCCCTCCGTCACGTCGCCGAATCCGAAGTAGTCCGCCGATTCGGCGAGGCGCGCCATGTGCCGGTCCTCGAGAGCGTAGCCGGTGGCCGGGTCCCACCTGAGGGTTTCGAGCAGGTCGAAGACCGGCGCCCGCTCGGTGAGGATGGCCGCCTTCATCTGGCACTCCTCGAATTCGTCCTCGCCGCGCGACTCCCACACGATGCCACTGCCGACGCCGAACTCCGCGGTCCGGAGCGCTCGATCCACGACCGCCGTACGGATGGCCACGTTGAAGTGCGCACGTCCGCCAGGAGCGATGAGCCCGATGGTGCCGGTGTAGATACCGCGGGGCGAGGTTTCCAGTTCTCGCGCGATCTCCATCGACCGGACCTTGGGCGCACCGGTCACTGACCCTGACGGGAAGAGCGCCGCGAAGATGTCCGCGATGGAAACGCCCGTGGCTTCCGCCACGACGGTGGACGTCATCTGCCACTGCGCCGGATAACGCTCCAGGTCGAAGAGCGAGGCCACTTGCACGGAACCAACACGGGCCACGCGTCCCAGGTCGTTGCGGATGAGGTCCACGATCATCACGTTCTCGGAGCGATTCTTCGCTGATGAGGCGAGAGCCTTGGCGCGCGCCCGGTCGTCTTCGGCGGTCAACCCACGTGCGGCCGTGCCCTTCATGGGCATGCACTCCAGCCGGTTGCCGTCTCGGCGAAAGAACAGCTCCGGTGAAGCCGAGCAGATAACATGGTCGCCGAGATCCACGAATGCGCTCCAGTCGCCGCCCTGTGCGATGACGAGGCGTTCGAAGAGTGGCCGTGCATCGCCGTCGAAGGAGGCCCGAAGCCGGAACGTGTAGTTGAGCTGGTAGGTGTCGCCGTCGGCGATGAGGTCCTTGATGCGGAGGAGTGCCGCAAGATATTCGTCACGGCCGACGGAAGGAGTCCACCCTCCCACGTTCGGAGACTGGCCCTCGCGTGGTCTCCAGTCCGGCCGTCGGGCGTGCGCGGTGGGGTACACCGCAAAGTAGGCGAGGGGTAGTGCGCCAGGGACGGACGGGTGTACGGCAAGGCCGAAGGCCGCTGCCGCCTCATAGGTGACGAAGCCGGCCACGTACGCGCCTCCCCGTGCTGCCGCCTCGGCGTCGTCCAGGCACGTCCGCACCTCGGAGGGACTGTCTGCCACGAGGACCCGGGTAGGGCGTTCGAGCTGAAGCCATCCGTCGGACGGCGTGTGCAACAGGAAGGCGGGCTGGTCGGTCACTGTGCAGACAACGTTATCCCGTCCAGCGAACTCCCACTACGGCCGCCTCGCCAGGAGCGCGCCTCTCAGCCGGATGCAGAGCGGCCTCGGCCCGTGTTGGCACGACCGATCGGGTTTGTGAGACGCGCGAGACGGCCTCCGGCCGTGTGCCGGAGCGACTCCAGCAGCGGCGTGTCCGAACGCTGGAAGGCGTAGAGCTTGTCGCTCGTGGTGTTGGACGAAACCTGGTAAATCTCCCAGAAAACGTCCGGATTCTCCGGGGCCTGGCCCCAGGGAAGGATACGCCGATAGCCGGGTGCCTCGGGAGGCTGTGGCGCGGCTGGTTGCGCCGGGCCGCTCTGCGTCGGTGTGCCGGTCTGGTCCCGCTGCCTTGCGTGGGCCGTGACGATGAATAGCGGCGCGCTGAATAGCAGAAGCGACGTGCAAAAGACAAACTTCATTTGCATGCGACCTCTGGAAGTTATGTCGATGCTACCGTCGAAGACGTTGATCGGAGTGACCCGAATTGCGTATCCTTAGAGACTCGTCGCTGTGCGCACCGCCAGCGCATGGCATGCTTGCTAACCCGCTGATTTGAGAAGGATTGGACTGTGACCACCACGGCAGCGACCGCGCCAATCTCTCGACTCTCTGAAGACGAACAGCTGTTCGCCGACAGCGTGTACGAGTTCGCCGATCGCGAGATTCGCCCGCTCGTGCGTGAGATGGATGAGCACGGGAAGATCTCGAAGGATCTGATCAAGAAGTTATTTGACCTTGGTGTGATGGCAATCGAGGTTCCCGAAGAATACGACGGTGCCGGGGCCACGTTCTTTCACTCAGTACTCGCGGTTGAGGCTCTCTCGCGCGTCGATCCGTCGATCGCTGTCTTCGTTGACGTCCAGAACACACTGTTTATCAATGCGCTCCTGAAGTGGGGCAGCGAGGATATCAAGCAGCGGTACTGTCCGAAGTTGTCGGTGGATATGGTGGGCGCCTACGCGCTGTCCGAGGCGGGGTCCGGCAGTGACGCGTTCGCGCTGACTACACGTGCGAAGCAGGTGGATGACGAGTACGTGCTCACCGGCCGCAAGCTCTGGATCACCAACGGCAACGAGGCGGATGTCTTCATCGTCCTCGCCAACGTGAATCCGGATCAGGGATACCGCGGTATTACGGCGTTTCTCGTGGAGCGGGGTTTTCCCGGTTTCTCTGTCGGAAAGAAAGAAGACAAGCTTGGCATCCGCGCCAGCAGCACGTGCGAGCTGTTGCTCGAAGAGTGCCGTGTGCCGGTGGCGAATGTGCTTGGCGAGGTCGGGAAGGGTTACAAGGTGGCGATGGAAACCCTCAACGAGGGGCGAATCGGCATCGGCGCTCAGATGGTCGGCTTGTCGCGAGCGGCACTCGATCACACGATCGCGTACACGAAAGAGCGCAAGCAGTTCGGCAAGGCAATCGTGGAGTTTCAGGCCGTACAGCACCAGCTCGCGCGAGCGGCGATTGAACTCGAGGCTGCGCGCCTGATGGTGTACAACGCGGCCCGTCTTCGGGACGCCGGCCAGCCGTTTCTCACAGAAGCGGCGATGTGCAAGGTGTTTTCGTCCGAAGTGGCCGAGCGGATCACCTCCCTTGCTATTAACCTGTTCGGTGGCAACGGATACGTCAAGGAATACCCCGTCGAAAAACTCTGGCGCGATGCGAAGATCGGTCAGATTTACGAGGGCACATCGAATCTGCAGCTCCAGACCATCGCGAAGCAGCTGCTCGGGTAGGCGACGTCTGCCATCCTGGATCCAAGACACGGCACCTCCACAGTGAGAACACCCGTCCTGATGCCCCAGATGGGCGAGTCGATCGCCGAAGGGACGGTCGCAAAGTGGCTGAAGAAGGTCGGGGATGCGGTTGCCCGAGACGAGCCTTTGCTCGAGATTTCAACGGACAAGGTTGACGCAGAGATTCCCGCATCGGTGGCGGGAGTGCTCGTGGCTATCAACGTGGCCGAGGGTGCCACAGCCGAGGTTCAGTCGGTGCTGGCCGTGATCGAGGATGCCTCCGTTGGCGTGACGGAGGCTCCGCCAGCAACTGGATCACCGGCCGAGACTGCGCCCGTGGCCTCGAGTGTGCCCACGTCCGGCTCGGCGCCTCGGCGCCAATGCCCCTCCAGCCTCCGAGTTTCCCCGGTCGCCCTTCGCATCGCACGCGACCATGACATCGATCTCGTCGGCGTCACCGGTACGGGCGGCACGGGCCGCATCACGAAACACGATGTCCTTCGCAGGCTGAGCGCCGATGGGGCGGCGCAGATCTCGCGACCGGTCCCACTATCTCTGGGCTCGAACGTCGCGCCCATGACCGTGATGCGCCGACGCATCTCCGAGCACATGGTGGCGAGTCGCCGGATATCCGCCCACGTGCACTCGGTGTTCGAGGTGGATTGCTCGCGCATCGAGGCGACCCGACAAGCCCGAAAGGCCGAGTTCGCGGCCGAAGGCGCAAGACTGTCCGTCTTGCCGTTCGTACTCAAGGCTGCCGCTACGGCATTGCGCGAGTTTCCAATCCTGAACTCCTCGCTCGATGGCGACCAGGTCGTGTATCACAGCGACATTAACGTCGGCGTGGCCGTTGCGCTCGATGCCGGGCTCATTGTTCCCGTGATCAGGCAAGCTGACCGCCGCACGCTTCTCGAGATCAGCCTGGCGATCGGCAACCTGGCCGACCGCGCGCGCAGCAAGCAACTCGCTCCGGAGGACGTGGCCGGAGGTACGTTCACCGTGACGAATCCAGGCAACCACGGAGGGTCCTTTGCCACCCCGATCATCAACCAGCCGCAGGTCGCCATCCTGGAACTCGGCACGGTGGAAAAACGAGTGGCCGTCGTGAATGATGACCTTGAGATCCGGTCCGTGATGAACCTGACGCTCGGCTTCGATCACCGCCTGATCGATGGCGCCGTGGCGGATCGATATCTGTCTTCAGTGACGCATGCGCTGGAGCATTGGAATGATGGGAGTTGACGTGGCGATCAAGACAGTTGGCGTGCTGGGATGCGGGCTCATGGGCGGCGGAATCGCACAGGCATGTGCGACGGCGGGATATCGCACCATTGTCCGTGAGGTAAACGAGACGTTCCTCGAGGGCGGGCTCGGCCGGATCAGGAAGCGGCTCGACGATGGCGTGTCGAAGGGCAAGGTTGTTGCCGACGTTCGAGACAAGGCGCTCGGCAATCTGACGGGGACGGTCGCGTTTACCGATCTTGCGGGCTGCGATCTCGTCATCGAGGCCATTACCGAGAGTCTTGAGGACAAGCGGGCGCTCTATGTGGAGGTGGAAAAGGTCGTAGGGGAAGCAGCGATCCTCGCGTCCAATACCTCGTCCCTCTGCATTGCGGAACTGGCCGCCGCGTCAGGACGTCCGGACCGTTTCGCCGGCATGCACTTTTTTAACCCAGTGCCGGTGATGAAGCTGGTCGAAGTCATCCGCGGACTCAGCACGTCTGACGAGACCTACCGCACGGTCTTCGAGTTCGCCCAGGGGCTCGGCAAGGAGCCGGTAACCGTTGCCGACCGTCCCGGCTTCATCGTCAATCGTCTACTCATCCCCTATCTGCTGGATGCGGTGCGCGCGTACGAGCAGGGCCTAGGCTCGCTCGAGGATATCGACAAAGCGATGAAGCTCGGCTGCGGCCACCCGATGGGGCCGTTTGCGCTCCTCGATTTTATCGGCCTGGACACCACGTTCTATATCGCCAAGATCATGTTCGAGGAGTTCGGCACGCCGACGTACGCGCCGCCGCCCCTGCTCAAACGGATGGTCCTGGCTGGGCACCTGGGTAAGAAGAGCGGCCAAGGTTTCTACACGTACTGATCGTTTCCACACGACACACGTCGATGTCCCCGGTTGATTTGCTGGCGTTCGGTCCGCACCCAGACGATATTGAGATCGGTATCGGCGGCACCATTGCGCGCCACGTCTCCCTAGGGTTTGGCGTGGGCCTCTGCGATCTGACCGCCGGCGAGATGGGCAGCAACGGCACGCCAGACGAGAGGCTGGTCGAGGCAGAGGCGGCCCGCGTTGTGCTCGGTGCGTCGTGGCGCGTCAACCTGCGTCTGGCGGATCGTGCTATTGGACGGTCGGATGAGGATCTTCGCGCGGCAGTAAGCCTGGTGCGACGGGCGCAGCCTCGGGCCGTCGCGCTGCCGTACTGGTCCGACCGCCACCCCGACCATGTTGCTGCGAGCCGCATGCTGACCGAAGCCGTGTTCAACGCCGGGTTACGGCGCTATCAGGCCGAGGGCGACGTCTGGAAACCTGAGCGCATCTACTACTACTTCATCAACGATTCGGAAACGCCCTCGTTCGTCATCGACGTCTCGGAACATTACGAGATCAAGCGTCGCGCGCTCGCCTGCCACGCCAGTCAATTCCGGCCCACGGGTGGTGTGGCCACGCGGCTGACATCACCACGATTCCGGCAGTTGGTCGAGAGCCGTGACGCGCACACCGGTGCGCTGGCCGGGGTGGCGTTCGCGGAGGGCCTGATCGTGCGTGACTCCCTCGTGCTGCCGCATCTCATCCCGACGCCAGCCGTGCTACTCCCGAACCCTGAGGGTGTGGAATGAACGTCGGTATCATCTGCTACGCGTCGGTCGGCGGTAGTGGCGTCGTGGCGACCGAATTGGGAAAGGCCCTCGCGGTCCGCGGACACAAGGTGCACGTCATCAGCACCGAGATGCCCTTTCGAATGGGCGAGTTTCAGCAGGGTCTATCGTTTCACCAGGTGCTCACCCCGAGCTATCCACTGTTTCGAGAGCCGCAGTATCTGCTCGCGGTGGCCAATAAGGTGGTGCAGGTGGCGCGCGAGTTCCGGCTCGACGTGGTCCACGCGCACTATGCCGTGCCTCACGCCACTGCCGCGCTGCTGGCCCGCCAGGTGCTGGCTTCGTCTGGCGACACGCCGCCGCGGCTCGTGGCGACGCTGCACGGCACGGACATTACCCTCGTGGGCAGTGACCCTTCGTATTCCGAGATCGTGGCGTATTCGATCGAGCAGTCTGATGTCGTGACGTCCGTCTCGGACAGCCTGCGAGAATCGACGCGTGCCGAGTTCGGCGTGACCCGCGAGGTCGAGGTGATTCCGAACTTCCTGGACTGTACCGCGCATCGGCGCGTGTCCCGACCAGAGCTGCGACGTCGGTTCGCTCCAGACGACGACACCAAACTCGTGATCCACGTTTCCAACTTTCGTCCGGTGAAGCGCATCGACGCCGTGATGAAGGTGTTCGACAAGATCCGTCGACGGATGCCGGCGCGATTGATCCTGGTGGGTGATGGCCCCGAACTGGCCACCGCGTACCGCATGGGCCACGAGTTGGGAATCTCGAAACTCGTCGATGCGGTTGGTCCGCAGGAAGAGGTGGCACCACTGCTTTCCGTTGCCGACCTGTGCCTGTTGCCCTCGGCGCAAGAGAGCTTCGGGATGGCCGCACTGGAGGCCATGGCGTGTGGGGTGCCGGTGGTCGCGTCCCTGGTGGGCGGCTTGCCCGAAGTTATCGAGGACGGCGTCAGTGGATTCCTGCATGCTTTAGACGACCTGGACGGGATGGCGGCGAGCGGCGTGGCGTTGCTCCGTGACCGCTCCCTGCACCAGACCGTTACGGCCGCGGCTCGCGACCGCGTAACCAGGCGCTTCTGCGCGGACCGCGTGGTGCCGATGTACGAGCGGTGCTACACGCGAGCGTTGCCGACTGACCGCCGGAGCGTGCCTCAGTCCTGAGTTGGCCGCCCGCGGCCATGGATTCCCTCGACCTTCTAGATTTCCGTTCAACAACGAACGCGCGCATATAAGATCGAAGCGTTGGCGGGAAGTGACCGTGTTCGAGGCAATATTTCAGGCGCTGTTCTCGTATAGGCCGATCATCTTTGAGCAGGGAGACTTGCGCCTGGACCCGTCCGTCGGGTCCTACGTTGCTGCGGTCCTCGTCCTGGGCGTCGTGATTGCGGCCGTCCTGACCTTGCGCGGCACGGGTGGGCGCGGTCGACCTCGTGATCATGTCGTCCTGCTCACACTCCGCGTCGCTGCGCTGGCCATCGTCCTCCTATGCCTTTTCCGACCGCTGCTGGTCGTGAAGGCCGCCGTGGCCCAGCAGAATGTTCTGGGCGTGTTGCTCGATGATTCGCGGAGCATGCGGGTGCCCGATTGGAACGGTCAGCCTCGAGGCCGTTTCATCGAAGAGCAGTTCGGCGGCCCTGACGCACCGATCATTAAGGCGTTGTCAGAAAGATTTCTTGTCCGGACCTTCCATTTTTCCTCGACTGCCTTGCGGGCCGATGGCGAAGCAGGCCTGACTTTCGCCGGGTCTCAGACCCGGATCGGGGAGGCGCTCGAGGCTGCGAGGCAGGAGCTGGCCGGGCTGCCAGTGGCGGGCCTCGTGCTCGTGACCGACGGCGCCGACACGAGCAACGCCACGATCACGGAGTCGCTGCTCGGCATGAAGGCGCAGAAACTGCCTGTCTTCACAGTGGGGATTGGCGTTGAGTCGCTGGAGAAGGACATCCAGATCGACCGTGTCGAGGTGCCTGCCTCGGTACTGAAGGGGACATCGCTGCTCGTGGACGTCACCATCCGCCATACGGGATACGCAGGGCAGACAGTTGTCGTGGACGTGGAGGACGAGGGCCGCATCATCGGGTCCGAGACTGTGCGCCTTTCGCTGGACGGGGTGCCCTCCAGCGTGCGCGTGCGGCTCATGGCCGCGGAGGCGGGTCCCCGGGTATTCCGTTTTCGCGTGCCGCCGCAACCTGACGAGGTCGTCTCCGAGAACAACGTGCGGAAAGCCACGATCATCGTGCGTGACGTGAAGGAGAAAGTTCTCTACTACGAGGGCGAGCCGCGCTTCGAGATGAAGTTCATCCGGCGCGCGGTCGCCGATGACGAGAACCTCCAGCTCGTGGTGCTACAGCGAACCGCCGACAACAAGTACTTTCGCGCCGGCGTGGACGATGGCGACGAACTCGCGGCCGGGTTCCCGAAGACTCGCGACGAACTCTTTGCCTACCGTGCGCTCATTCTTGGCAGCATCGAAGCAGGTGCATTTACCGGAGATCAGCTCCGCATGATCTCGGAGTTTGTGGACAAGCGAGGCGGCGGGCTGCTGATGATTGGCGGCGCGCGCGCGTTTTCTGAAGGTGGATACGCGGGTACGTCGGTCGCCGATGTGCTACCCGTCGTGATCGACCCGGCGCGCGGGCCGTCACTCCTCGATGTGGAGGACGGCGGTCTTCCACTGGCACGGCTCACGGTGTCACCGACACGCGAGGGACTCGATCACGCGGCCACCCAGATTGAGGACACCCCAAAGGCGTCGGCGGCGCGCTGGAAGGAATTGCCCCAGGTCACGAGTGTCAATGACATCACAGCCGTGAAGTCGGGTGCGACGACGCTGCTGGAGGGGATTGACGAGGGTGGCCGGTCACGTGTGGTGCTGGCGGCCCAGCGCTACGGCCGCGGCAAGGCGCTGGCGTTCACCCTGCAGGACTCCTGGCTGTGGCAGATGCACGTCAGCATGTCGCTCGAAGATCAGACGCACGAAAACCTGTGGCGCCAGCTCATCAGGTGGCTGGTCGACGGGGTTCCCGCGCAAGTGGAGGCGCGCGCCCTGGCGGAGCGGGTGGAGCCAGGTGAGTCGGTCACGGTGGAGGCCACCGTCGTGGACGCATCGTTCGTGGAGTTGAATGACGCGACGGTCACGGCCACGGTGACCACCCCGGAGGGCGATGCCTTTGATCTGGCCTTGCAGTGGACCGGCGACAGGGCCGGCCGCTATCGCGGCTCGTTCGTCAGCGGCTCAGGCGGCCGCTATCAACTGCGTGTGGAGGGTCGACGCGATGGCGAGTCGCTTGGCATGGACACCGCGTGGGTCACGGCCGAGGCTGGCAACGCGGAGTACTTCGATGCCACCCGGCAGACTCAGGCGCTCGAGCGAATTGCCGAGGAGACCGGCGGCCGCTCGTACACGCCTGCAAACGTGGCCAGCCTGGCCGAGGACGTGCGCTACGACGGGCGCGGTGTGACCACGGAGGAGGAGCGCGAGTTATGGCACATGCCCATCGTGCTGCTCACGCTCATCGCGCTCGTGTGCGTGGAGTGGGGATACCGGCGGGGAGCCGGACTGGCCTGATGGAGCTCTTTCGCGTCTTTCTGCTGGTCGTCGTGGGATTGTCGGGTGACCCGGAGCACGGCGAGCTCTTCGAGAAGTGGGGCGCGTCGCTTGCGTCCACCGCTGAGACGCTCGGCGTGGCACCGGAGCGCGTACTCCTGGTTGGTGATCAGGCGACCAAGGTCGACGTAGAGCAGGCCATCGAGACGATTGCCACACGGTCGACTGCCGACGACGTCATCTTCGTCGTGCTCATCGGACATGGGAGCTTCGACGGCCGCGCCGCCAAGTTCAACCTGAAGGGCCCGGATCTCGGTGCGACGGACTTCGCCGCGCTGCTGCGGAGGATGCCGTCTCGTCATCTGGTCTTTGCCAATACGACGAGCTCGAGCGGCCCCTTCAGGGAAGCGCTGGCGGGTCCGGGCCGGACGATCATCACCGCGACGCGTAACGGTGCTGAGCAATACGACACCCTGTTCCCCGGCTTCTTCGTCGACGCGTTCTCGTCGGATGCGGCGGATGTGGACAAGAACCGCCGGGTCACCGTGCAGGAGGCATTCGACTACGCTCAGCGGGAGGTCGGCCTCGCCTACGAGCGCGAGGGTCTGCTGGCCACGGAGCACTCGGTGATCGACGATGCCGGCAAGCTCGCCCAAACGTTCGCCCTTGGCACCGCCGGTGCCAGCGAGTTGCCGGTAGACCCGAAGCTTCGCGCGCTCCACGCGGAGCGGCGCCAACTCGAGCAGCGCGTCGAGGCTCTCAAGGTGCTGAAAGGCAGCATGGACCGGGCGCGTTTCGATACCGAGTTCGAGGCCTTGGCGATCTCACTGGCCCTCAAGACGCGCGAGCTTCGGCAAGCGGAGGCAGCGCAGTGAGCGTGCCGTGTGCCGCCCGCCAGTGGGTCTCGATGGGGACGGTCCTTGCGCTGCTCTGGGCGTGCGGAGCGGCACCCGGTGCGCAGCGCAGCACCTTCGGTGTCGTCGGCTCGGACGAGTACACGCCTGACGGCTCCGAGAATCAGCCCTACGACGGGGGCTTTCAGTTCGTGCGTCTGAGTTATCGCTACGGGCTGTCGAGCTTCGGCGGCCGTCGTGAACGTCTGGCACCGTGGGCCCATGACCATCCACGAGCCGACAGGCACTACATGAAGATCCTGAGCGAGCTGACGCACCTGCGACCGAGGACGACCGGTTCCAATACGTTCGCGCTGGACGATCCGGAACTGCTGAGGTTTCCATTCGCCTACATGTCAGAGCCGGGATTCTGGCAGCCGTCGGAGTCCGAGGTGGCAGGGGTTCGCAGCTATCTGTTGAAGGGCGGGTTCATCATCTTCGACGACTTTCGGGGACCGGACTGGGAGCACCTGCAGCGTCAGATGCGGCGCGCGTTGCCCGACCTGTGGTTCGTGGAACTGGATGGTACACACCCTCTGTTTCATGCCTTCTTCGAGATTCCCGATCTCGAGGTACTTCAGACGCCATACGGCGGGATGACGCCTTCGTATCACGGTCTCTTCGAGGAGAACGACCCCGAGGGGCGCCTGCTGGCGATTGCCGACGTTAACAACGATCTGGGCGAGTACTGGGAATATTCTGGCGCTGGCTTCGTGCCCGTCGACCTATCTAATGAAGCGTACAAGTTCGGCGTGAACTACGCGATGTACGCCATCACCCATTGAGGGGGCCTCGTGGATTCTTTGGTTACTGATGCTGTAGACCTTGCGTCGCCTGACGACCTGGCGCTCGCCGACCGGATGAGGGACGGCCGCGAACGCATCATCGTGGAACTCAAGAAGGTCATCGTCGGACAGGACGATGTGCTGTCGCAGATTCTGCTGACACTCTTCGTCGGCGGTAACAGCCTCATCGTCGGTGTGCCGGGCCTCGCCAAGACGCTGCTCGTCTACACCATGGCGCAGGTGCTGGAATTGAAGTTCTCGCGCATCCAGTTCACGCCCGATCTGATGCCCTCTGACATCACCGGAACGGATCTGGTGCAGGAGGATCCGGCCACCGGGCGTCGCCAGATGGTGTTCGCTCCCGGCCCCATCTTCGCGAACATCGTCCTGGCTGACGAGATCAACCGAACCCCGCCGAAGACGCAGTCGGCGCTGCTCGAGGCTATGCAGGAACATCGGGTCACGATCCAAGGGCGCACTTACAAGCTCGATGAGCCTTTTTACGTCTTCGCCACCCAGAACCCGATCGAGCTCGAGGGCACTTATCCGTTGCCCGAGGCGCAGCTCGATCGATTTATGTTCCACATCGTCATCGAGCACCCGCCCTACGACGAAGAGCTGGACGTCATCCGTTCCACGACGACGATTCAGAATCCGGAGTTTCAGCGTCCGGTCAGTGGCGCGGATCTCGTTGCGTTCCAGCAGCTGGTGCGCAAGGTGCCGGTGGCCGATCCGGTGATGCGGTACGCGCTCGATCTTGTTCGCGCCAGCCGGCCGACGTCGCCGAACGCGGACGACTTCGTCAAGAAGTGGGTGGCCTTCGGTGGAAGCGTGCGCGCCGCCCAGTACCTGGTGCTTGCGGGCAAGGCCCGGGCGCTCACGTCCGGTCGCTATCACGTGAACTTCGAGGACATCCGCGCGCTGGCCCATCCGGTGCTCCGGCACCGCGTGCTCACGAACTTCCGCGCGCAGTCGGAGGGAGTCACGTCGGACTCCATCGTCGATCGGCTGCTAGAGGCGGTATCGGCCCCTCGCTCTGGGATGTGAGATGGCCCAGAGCAGCAGCGGCACCATTCCAGGCGCTCGATTCGTCGACCCGGCGGTCCTCGCCAAGATGGGGAACCTCTCATTGGTGGCCAAGTTCGTGGTCGACGGCTTCATCAATGGCCTGCACCGGGCCCCGTTCTTCGGCGCGTCCGTGGACTTCGCCGAGCATCGCGGCTACGTGCCCGGCGACGACGTTCGTCGCATCGACTGGCGTGTCTTCGCTCGCACGGACAAACTCTACGTCAAGGAATACGAGGCAGACTCCAATTCGAACTTTTCGGTCCTCCTTGATGTGTCCAAGTCGATGGGGTTTGGCAGCCGAGGTATCACGAAGCTGGAGTACGCATCTATCCTCGCAGGGTGCCTGACGAACCTGGTGCATCGGCAGCGCGACCGGGTGGGCCTGGTCACCTTCGACGAGGACATCGTGGAGTACGTGCCGCCTTCAGCCAAACACATGGAGGTGGTGCTGCAGGTGCTCGACCGTGTGCAGCCGTCACGGCCGGGCCATCTCCTGGCGCCGCTGCTCAAGATGGCGGCAAACTTTGGACGCCGCGGCCTCGTGGTCATCATCTCGGATCTGTACGAGGACCCGGACGCGGTCGTCGAGGCGGTGACCCCGCTGCGCTTTCGTGGGAACGATGTCATCGTGTTCCACGTCCTCGACCCGGCCGAGGTGAACTTCAGCTACACGGACGCGATGAGCTTCGAGGACCTGGAGAGCGGTGTGCAGATCCCGGTGGTCCCCGAGGCGCTCCGAAAGGAATATCGTGCACTCGTGGCCGCGCACATCGAGGCGCTGCAGGCGCGGTTGTCCGAGACGCGGATCGACTACGCGTTCTTCGATACCTCCAAGCCGCTCGATTTCGCGCTCTTCAAGTATCTGAACATGCGCGAGCGGATGATGCGGACACGATGAGGCGCACGTGACGTTTCTGACCCCGTTGTTCCTCGTGGCGCTTGCCGGGCTGGCGATTCCGGTCGTGATTCACCTGATTCAGCGGGAGAAGAAGGACGTTGTCCAGTTTCCGTCGCTGATGTTTCTGCAACGGATCCCGTATCAGTCGATTCGAAGGCGCCGCGTACGCAACTGGCTGCTGCTGTTGCTCCGGATGGCTGCGCTCGCGCTGCTCGTCTTCGCGTTCGCCCGGCCCTTCATTCAGCGCTCGGAGCGTGCACTCGCGGCCACCGGGTCGCGCGAGGTGGTTGTGCTCCTGGATCGCAGCTACAGCATGGCGTACGGGGACCGATGGGATCGGGCGCGTGCCGCGGCGCGCGAGACCGTGGCCGCGCTCGACGCCGATGACCGCGCCTCGCTGGTGCTGTTTTCGTCCGACGCCGAAGTGGCAGTGCGGTCCTCGGTGGAGCGGCCCAGGTTGACCGCAGCAATCGATGCTGCAGAGGTATCCTCCGGTGCAACGCGCTTCGCACCAGCTCTCAAGGTGGCCGGCAGCGTGCTCAGCGACTCGGAGTTGCCGAGGCTCGAGGTCGTGCTCATCTCCGACTTCCAGCGTGGTGGGTGGCTGGGCGGCGACGCTGTGCAGTTGCCGCCAACTGCGACCGTGACGCCGATCGCCATCGTGGGTGGCCCCGATCTGCCCAATGCGACGGTGGCTGGAGTCTCGCTCGAGCGGTCTCGGTTCTCGAATCAAGAGCGGGTCACCGTGACCGCCAGCTTCAGGAATCATATGGCCGAGGCGATGCCTTCGGCCGAAGTACGACTCGAATTGGGCGGTCGTCCGATCCAGACCGAGCGGGTGGCGCTTGCCGCGGATGGATCCGCGTCGGTCACCTTTGCACCCTTCACCGTGGACCAGCAGAACATGCGTGGCAGCGTACGAGTGGGTTCCGACGCGCTGGAGCGTGACAACGTGCTGCACTTCGTCGTGTCGCCGCCCGAGCCGTTGCGTGTGCTGGTGGTCGATGCGGGCGGCGCCTCCAGTGTGTCGAGTTTGTATCTGCGGCGCGCGCTGGCGATTGGCGAAGCGCCGAGGTTCGAGGTGGACGTGCGCCGGCCCGACGAGATCCCGGAGGAGCTTGTGACCCGTGCCGGGGTGGTGGTGCTCAACGACGTGGCCGTGCCGCGCGAACTCGCGGAGTGGCTTGACCGCTTCGTGGAGCAGGGCGGTGGGCTGATGATGGCCGCCGGACCGCGCACTTCGTGGCCGTTGTCCAGCGCGGCGCTGATGCCGGCGTCGCTCGGGGCCCCCGTCGATCGCACCCAGGGTGACCCCGCGAGGCTTGGCGCTGTGCAGTATGGGCACCCGGTTTTCGAGGTGTTTCGTGCGCCTCGTAGCGGAGACTTCTCCTCGGCGCGGTTCTACGGCTATCGACTGGCGACGCCCTCGAAGACGGCCACCGTCCTGGCGCGGTTCGACGCCGGCGCCCCGGCCCTCATCGAACAGACTTCGGGCCGCGGGCAGGTGCTGATGTGGACCACGTCGCTGGACCTTCACTGGAACGACCTGCCGCTCAAGCCGGTGTACTTGCCGTTCGTGCACCGCGCGCTTCGGCACCTGGCGACCTACGTCGAGCCCAGACCCTGGATGACGGTGGGGCAGGCACTCGACGCTTCGTCGATCAACCCGCGCCAGTCGGTGCCGGTGTCGATGGCGCTCGCCCCCTCAGGCGAGCGACTGTCGGTCGGCGGAGAAGGGGCGGGCATCGTGACGCTGACGGAGCAGGGCTTCTACGAGATTCGTGGCGAGACGCCAGGCTCGGAGAGCGCCGTCGTCGCAGTCAATGTGGATGTGGGCGAGTCGGACCTGGTGTTCATGGACCCCTTGACGCTGGTGGCGGCCGCCAGGGCGGCACCCGCGGTAGCTCGCACCACCACGGGCGCGACGGCCCAGAGCCCGGCGGCCCAGGAGCGGGCGCAGCGCCTCTGGTGGTATCTCCTGGTCGCGGCCATTGTCCTGTTCGGTGCAGAGACCATCTTCTCGAATCGATTGTCGAAGGCGTGACGCGTTAGATTGCTTTAGAGGAGCATCGCATGAGCAACCGACCGGGACTGGATATTGGCGCCATCATCCGGCAAGTACGTCGGCGGTGGAGGCTGAGACTGGCGCTGCGGGGGGCAACGACGGTGCTGGCAGTGGGCGTGGCACTGCTCGTGGTGGCGGCCCTCAGTCTACGGGTGGTCCGCTTCGACCCGGCAATGCTCCTGGGCTTGCGGGTAGCCCTCGGAGTCGTCTTTGCCACGGTGGTTGGCGCCTTCGTTGTACGTCCGCTTCTGCGCCGTGTGACTGACCAGCAGGTGGCGCTCTACATCGAGGAGCACGAGCCTTCACTCGAGGCGGCGGTGCTGAGCGCCGTGGAGCACTCGGATACAGGCGTGCCGGAGTTCTCCTCGAAAGTCGGCGACGGCGCGGACTCGCCCGTTCTGGTTGCCCGCGTCATTGAGTCAGCCATCGAGAAGTGCTTCGCGACTCAGGCCGCAACGCAGGCCGAGCAGCAGAAACTCGTCCGCTACTCGGCGGCGGTGGCGGTGGTGCTGTTTCTTGGCCTCGGCATTTTCGGCGCTGGGCCTGGCTACCTGCGCCAGGCCCTGTCCGCGCTCTTTCTCTTCGCGAGCGACCTCCAGGCGGCCGCGCCTCTGCGGATCGACGTCACGCCGGGTAATGCCACCGTGCCCAAAGGTGCGGACCAGACCGTGACGGCTCGACTCTGGGGTTTCGATTCTGACGAGGCCACGCTTCTGATGCGGCGGTCGGACCAAGCCGAGTTCGAGGAGGTACCGTTGCTGCCGGGCGAACAAGGGCAGTTCGAGGGGATGCTCTTCGACGTCGCAGGCCCCGTGGATTACCTGGTCGAGGCAGACGGCGTCCGCTCGCCGGCGTTCGCATTAACCGTCGTGGAACTGCCGTATGTGGAGCAGTTGAAGCTCGAATACACGTTCCCTTCCTACACGGGGCTCGAACCGCAGACAGTGGAGAACGGCGGCGACGTTGCCGTGCTGGCTGGGACAGAAGTTCGGGTGATCGCGACTCCCACGATGGCGGTGCCGGGAGGGCGTCTCACGCTCAACGAGGAACAGAACGTCCCGCTCCATCTGCAGGCAGATGGCACGCTCGTGGCGTCATTTCGAGCGGACGACGATGGTTTCTACCGCATCGAGCTCGATGCCACGACAGGTGAGCACGTGGCTGCGACGCCGCAATACACGATCGACGTGCTCACGGACCTGCCGCCCCAGGTGTCGTTTTCGAAGCCTGGACGTGACACCAGCGCATCCCCGATCGAGGAAGTGTTCGTGGAGGCGATGGCGAGCGACGACTACGGCGTGCGGGACCTTGAACTGGTCTATTCGGTCAACGGCGGTCCTGAGAAGACGCTGACCCTCTTCGAGGGTACCGAGCGCCTGCCACGGGTGAGCGCAGGCCACACGTTCTACCTCGAGGAACTGGGGGTCGAGGCTGGCGATGCCGTCTCTTACTATGCGCGCGCTGCGGACCAGGGCCCCAAGGGCAGCGCCAGGCAAAGGACGAGCGACCTGTATTTCGTGCGCGTTCGGCCGTTCAGTAAGGACTTTCGGGCCGCGCAATCGATGGCCGGTGGCGGCGGCACGCAGGGGGGTGGCGCGGACGCCCTCTCCGAACAGCAGCGACGGATCATCGCCGCCACGTTCAACATTCAGCGCGACCGCGAGACCTTTGCCGCCGACAGGCTCCGCGAGAACGCCGTCGTCGTGGGCCTCTCGCAATCACGCCTGCGCGAGCAGGTCGAGGGACTGGTCAAGCGCATGTCGAGTCGGTTCCTCGAACCGGACCCGGCGTTCAAGAAGATCGCCGAGCTGTTACCGAAGGCCATTGCCGAGATGACGGTTGCCGAAGCGAAGCTCGCCGCGGTCAGTCCGGACGGGGCGCTCCCGGCGGAACATCGAGCACTCGGGTTTCTCCAGAGGGCAGAGGAGGAGTACGAGACCCAGGTGTCCACGGGGCAGCAGGGTGGTGGCGGCGGTGGCGGCGGCAGTGCCATGAGCAAGGAACTGGCCGAGATCTTCGAGATGGATCTCGATAAGCTCGCAAACCAGTACGAGACGGCAGATCGGGCGTCGCAACAGAGCGGCGATCAGGAACTCGACGAACTGCTTGAGAAGCTGAAGGACCTGGCGCGGCGGCAGGAGCAGCAGGCGGAGCAGCAGCGACGTCGTGCGCTCGCCGGGCAGGCGAACGGCGGTGGTAGCTCTGGCGACCAGCAGCGTCAACTCGCCGAGCAGGCCGAAGAGGCGGCGCGGCAACTAGAGCGGTTGTCACGCGACCAGAAGCGGCCGGATCTAATGGACGTCGCGCAGCGGCTGCGGGAGGTTGCCGAGGCCATGCGCAAGGCGGCTGCGGGCGGCGCAGCGGGTAGCGAGGTGGAGTCGAAGGCCGCGCTCGAACGGCTGAGGCAAGCCGAGAAACAGTTACGTGGCGCCCAATCCGATCGCGCAAAACGAGACATCGAGGACGCTCAGCGGAGGGCCGCGGAGCTGGCGCAGGCTGAGCGTGAGATTACGGCAGGCGTGCGGTCTATGGGAGAGAAGACCGGTAGCGACCGGCGCCAGGCACTTGGCGAGCTGGGCGACCGGAAGGAGACGCTCGCAGCGGACGTGATCGAACTTGAGCGTGATCTGGATCGCAGTGCCGGCGATGCGGCGCGCAACGAGAAGGAGGCGGCGCGCAGGATGGCGGAAGCGGCTGGTGCCATCCGAGACAGCAGGCTGCGTGACAAGGTGCGATATTCGCAGCAGATGCTGGGTCGGGTGTCACGCGAGACGATGGAGGCCGTGGAGCGCGACATCGCTGACGGCATCGATACCCTCCGGAAGAAGCTCGACCAGGCCGCGGCCGCACTGGGCCAGTCCGCTCCTGAGAATAGAAAGGACGAGGTGCTTGACCGGGCAGAGCGATTGGCTCGCGGGATGGAGACCATGGCGCAACGTACCCGCGAGCAGATGGAGCGCAACGCTCGCCAGCGGGCGCAGCAGGGCCAACAAGGTCAGCAGGATCAGAGTGGGGAGGAGGCCGACTTGCAGGGGTCGCAGGATGATGGCCGAGCGAACAACATGGGCTCCTTGAACGGCTCGGTCTTTGGAGGCTGGGACGGCCGTCACCTCGACCCAGAAGCTATCCGACAGTTGCGCGGGGAGGTTCGGCAGTTGACGCAGGAGGCGCAGGAATTGCGCCGTCGCCTGACCGGTGACGTCGTCGACTCGAAGGAACTGGACGAGATCCTTGAGAGACTCCGTCAGCTCGACGACGAGCGCGTTTACCAGGATGCCTCCGAGTTGGAGCGGCTGCAGACATTCGTTGCGGAGGGTCTCAAGCGTTTCGAGTACACGCTGCGCCGACAGAGCGACGAGAAGAACAAGGAAGTGGCACTCTCGGGCGCCGACCAGGTACCCGATACGTTCCGGCCGTTGGTCGAGCAGTACTATCGCTCGCTTTCCAAGGCTTCGCGCTGACGTGTCCGTGCGGCTCGCTCTCGACCTGAGGCGGGCGTCGATGGATGGCCACGGCTTCCCTGGGTCTGAGCTTCGATATCATGCCAGGGACATGACGCCGCCTCCGCGCTTGCCCGTGCCGCCTGACTGGCCCTCGCTCTTGGACCTTCAGATTCTGGACCTCCGACTAGCTGATCTGCCGTTGTCGATTGCGGATAGCGCCCTGACGGCTCGCACGGTGCAGACGATGAACTGTCTGCATAGCTGCGGATGTCGGTTGATGCTGTGAAGAAAACGCGCATCCTCGCCCTCGTCCACGAGCATCTCGTGCCGCCAGTCGACACCGCTGATCTTGATGTGGTGCGTGCGGAGTGGAAGATGGAACACGACGTGATCGTCACGCTACGGGAGCGAGGGCATGCGGTCGAAGTGGTCGGTGTCCATGACGATCTAGCTGATATCCGTCGGACGGTCGAGCAGTTCTCACCCCATATTGTCTTCAATCTGATGGAGGCGTTCGCAAATGTCACGACGTTCGATCAGAACGTCGTCAGTTACCTCGAGCTCATCCGTGCGCCCTACACCGGATGCAACCCCCGCGGCATGATTCTGGCGCGCGACAAGGCGCTGTCGAAACGGTTACTTGCGGACCATCGGATTCGCGTCCCAGGTTTCTTCGTCGTACGGCGAGGCAAGAAGCCACGGATCCCTCGGCGTCTCGGCTTCCCACTCATCGTTAAGTCGCTGTTCTTCGAGGCCTCGACAGGCATTTCGCAGGCGTCCGTGGTCGAGAACGAGGAACAGCTCGCGCGCCGCGTGCGGTTCATTCATGAAAGTCTCGGCACGGCCGCGATCGTCGAACAATTTATCGATGGCCGTGAGCTGTACGTCGGCGTCATCGGCAACGAGCGACTGAAAGTGTTTCCGGCGTGGGAGATGTTGTTCGCAACGATTCCGAAGAATCGGTGGAAGATCGCAACGGAGCGCGTGAAGTCGAGCGAGGCGTACCAAAAGAAACACGGGGTGACGACCGTCCTGGCTAAGCTGTCACAGCCGGTCACTGATCGCATCGAGCACATCGCGAAGCGGGTTTACCGTGCGCTCGACCTGAGCGGATACGCGCGTATCGATTTGCGGCTGAACGAGAACGATGAGGCGTTCGTGCTTGAGGCGAACCCCAATCCGAATTTGTCTTACGGCGAGGACTTCGCCGAATCCGGGGAAGCTGCCGGGCTGTCGTACGAACGGCTTCTCGAACGGATCGTAAGACTGGGGCTGCAGTGGGAGCCTGATCGGACCGGTTGAGAGCCGCCGGTGGCAGAACTCAGGCTACGCGATCGTGCCGACGCGACACCGTGGCGTCGATCAGGGCCGGCCACCTCCGCCTATTTCACCTTGACGTCATAGGCGTAGACCGTGCCCTGGTCGCGGATGATGAGCTTGCCGTTGGTGACAATGGGGTGGCTCCACGTGGGCAGTTGGCCGGCCGTAATGCGAAAGCGGCCGTACTCGATGTATCCAGACGGGTTGGCCCCCGCAAGGCCGACGACGCCGTTCTCGCTGTAGAGATACAAACGCCCGTCGGCATAGATCGCCGATCTCTTGTCGATGCTGCGGTTCTGCCACGCCACCGTCAGCCACGCGCGTCGGCCACGAGATCGTCAACGATGTGCCACCCGAGGGGTTATCATTGGTTCGTGACGCGGGCGTCCTTGCAGCATTGAGATCAAGCGTGCTGATCCAGCAGGAGGTTGACTTGCCGAGAGACCTTTCACGCGCCCGCGTCAGCGAACCCGTTGACGTGGCGATTCAACCCATCGACGTGCAGTCACAGCCCGCCGATGCATCGCCGCCGTCTCCTGTTCGCGTCCCGAGGCGCTCTCGGAATCATGAGCGGACCAGGGAGGCCATCCTTGCGAGCGCGCTTCATCTCTACTCTAGAGCCGACTATGCCGCCGTGTCGATGCGCGTCGTGGCGCACGATCTCGGGTTCAGCGCCCCATCGCTCTACAATTACTTCCTGAGTAAAGAAGAGATCTTCGATACGCTCCGCGACCGGGGTCTGAGTCGATTCGAGGCACTGGCCCTATCCCCGGGCGCGGAGGATCCCCTCGAGGACCTGAAGCTCTTCTTTCAGCGGTACTACTCGTTCTCCTTAACCGAACGAACATATTTCACGCTGCTCTGGGTGGACCCAATCACTGCGGACATCACTGCGACCGGGTCTCGGTTTACGAAAGTGCTCAACGAAACCGTGAAGAAGGTTGCGCGATGTATCGAGACTGGCGTGTTTCCCCAGGGAACGAACCCTGCAAGCGTGATGTATCTGCTCTGGACCGCGGTTCATGGCCCGGCGGTCCTCGCGAACATGAAAGGGAGCGACGGTTTCATGGACTTGGAATCGCTGTCAGAATTGGCGATCGATATCGTGATCGGCGCGGCGCGTCGAGGAGGCGTGTCGACCGACATGCGGCAGCGCAAGACGTTCTAACCGCCATCCCGGACTGCCGCTTCGCGGCCGTCCTGCCGTGTGTCGTATGACTCGTACCGCGCGATAGTCGCGATCCCGATCAGGTTCGCCCGTAGTCGCTGCTGGCCGCATCCGGCTCCAGCGGCACACCCAGGGCTCGTGCGAAGCGGGCGATACCACTGTAGAAGGCCGCGGTCAGGGTCAATTCGACGATTTCACCCTCAGAGAGCAGGCGTTCAATTGAGGAGAAGGTACTGTCTTGTACGCCCTCTGGCCCGAACATCGCATCGGCGTAACCGAGGATGGCTCGCTGGCGCTCGTTGAAGCGGTCGCTGTCATGCCAGCCGGCGAGATCGTGAATGTGTTCGGCCGTCAGGCCTGAAGCCTCGCCCATGCCCACGTGGTGAGTCAGGACGTAATCGCTGTTACAGAGTTGCGCTGTCCGCAGGATGATGAGCTCCCGGTCGACGCGCGGCGTAGCGGGGGCCGCCCGGAGTGCGAATGCTAGGTCGAGGAAAGGCGCAAGCAGGGAGGGTGCGTGCGCTATCGTCCGGTGCAGGTTAAGTGGCTCAGCGCCACGAGCACGGATCGCGTCGAAGGCTGCCTTGATGGCCGGGTGAGTGGAGGCGGACTCCACCAGGTCGAGGCGTCCAGAGGAGGCTGAGTCCGGCATCGCCGAGAATATACACCCTACCGCGAGGGTGTGCCTGGATTCCCGCCCGCTGACTGGACTCTACGACGAACGGGCATGGGGAGGCGTGAACAGGAGAAGGTCAGTGGCCAGCGTCACCTCCATTGCCCCGAGTGCTTCGACCTGACCCCGAGAGCCCGTTCTGGCCCCGCGATAGGTGCTTCGCAGGAGATCGTGGACGGCTTCCCGATCGAGCCTGTGACGTTCCAGCACTGTCTCCCTGGCCACGAGCACAAGGAGGGGGGCATGCTCGCTCACCACTGTCTCCGCGCGGTCTCGCACCGTCGCGGTTCCATGCATCGTCTCGCGCAGTTCCCGGAGATCATCGGCAGAGGGGACGCCGACGAGCAGGTGTCCACCTGGCATGAGGACCCGGGCGCATTCCGCTGGGTTGCGTCGGGCGTGGAGCGAGAGCACCAGCCGCACGCTCCCGTCGACGAATGGCAGCCGTCGGTCGGCGTTGGCGATTACCCACGTGAGGTCCGGAAAGTCTCTGGCCGCACGCGTCACCGCGGCTGTGGAGATGTCGAGGCCAATGGCCTCTATGGAACAGAGCCTGGCCAGAGATCCGAGCACCTCGCCAGAGCCCGCGCCGAGATCGACGACTGGCGCGCCAGGCGGTAGGTCGAGACTGGTAGCTCGCGCTACCACTCGATCGATGATCGTCCGGCCAACCCCATCAGCCAGGAGCTCGGCTCTGGCGTCAACGGAGGCTGCAGTGTCACCTGGTGTCCGTGACCGTCGATCCTGCGCTTGCAGGAGGTTGACGTAGCCGGTGCGCGCGATATCGAAGCTGTGGCCGGCAGGGCACGCGAGGGTCCCGGCGGCGCGCGACAGCGGTCGCCCGCAGTTGCGGACCGTGCAAGATAGGAGGTGGGGAGTCACGCCGCCGTCGATGGTACCCGCCAAAGCCCCGCGATGAACTGTGCGCCCGCCGGCTAGAGCGAGTGGGAGTTGTTCGACAACCTTACGGCAGGAGCGGACGCTGCTCGATCAGATGGTCGGCTACCGGCTGGCCGCCGATCAAATGCTCCTGGATGATGCGCTCCAGAATGGGAGGGTCGCAGGTGCCGTACCATGTGCCCTCGGGATAGACAACCGCGATCGGGCCACCCTCGCAAATACGGAGACAGTTGGCCTTTGTTCGAAGGATGCCGCCCTCATCGGAAAGACCGAGCGCCTTCAGACGGCGCTTGAGATAGCCCCACGCCGCGAGGCCGCGCGCCGTGTCGCAGCACTTCGGCGCTGTCTGGTCACAGCAGAGTAGGATGTGGCGCCGTGCAGCCGGGATGCCGATCGTGGCCGCAACACGTCGCTGCGACGTGCGTACGAAGTCGTCGCTTACGGCCAGCGGTAGATGACCTGCTTCTTCTGCGAGAAGAACTCGAAGCCGTCCCGGCCGTGTGCCTTGATGTCGCCGAAGAAGCTGTCTCCGGCGCCGCCGAAGGGAAAGTAGGCCATTGGCGCGGGTACCCCGATGTTCACACCAACCATTGATGCCACCGCGCGATGGCTGAATTCCCGGGCCGACTTACCGCTCGAGGTGAAGATGGCGGCGGCATTCGCCTTCGGGATGCGGCCCATCATCGCGTAGGCGTCCTCGAGCGTTTTGACCGGGGCGATGGCTGCGACCGGGCCGAAGACCTCCTCGGTGCCCATCTCCGTATCCGCCGTCACGTTGTCAACAATTGTCGGAGACACGTAGAAGCCGTTCGGTCTATCAGGTACCGTGACGCCTCGGCCGTCGAGCGCGAGGGTGCCGCCTCTCGACATTTCGCGTTCGATCATGCCGTTGATTCGGTCGCGAGAGACGTCGGTGACCACTGGGCCCATCGTCGTACCCTCGGCCGCGCCGTCGCCCAGGCGGTAGGCGCTCGCATGCGCCACCATGCGTTCGCGCGCCGCCTCGTGGATGTCGCCCACCGGGACCATCAGGCTGGCCGCCAGGCACCGCTGGCCGGCGCTCACGAAGAACGAATCAGTAACGCTTCGCATCGCTTCGTCGAGATCGCAATCCGGCATCACGACCACGAGGTTCTTGGCGCCGCCGAAGCACTGCGCTCGCTTGCCTGTGCTGGTGGCGCGCTGGTAGACGGCTCGGGCCACCGGTGAGGAGCCGACGAAGGAGACCGCCTGCACGTCCGGATGGTCGCACAGCGCTTCCACCGCTTCACGTCCGCCGTTGACCACGTTGACCACACCAGACGGAATGTCACACTCGGCCAGCAATTCGCTCAGGCGCTGCTGGATGAGCGGCACCTGCTCGGATGGTTTCATGACGACCGTATTGCCGGCGACCAGGGCGAACGGAAGGAACATCATCGGCACCATTGCCGGAAAGTTGAACGGCGTGATGATGGCGCAGACACCAAGCGGGTGCTTGAGCACGTGGCTGTCCACGCCCCTGCCGCCGACGTTCTCGAGGCCGTAGCCGCCCATGAGCAGCGATGGACCGGCGCAGGCCACCTCCACGCACTCGATGGCGCGCATCATGCTGCCTCGTGACTCGGCTAGCGTCTTGCCCTGATTCCTGGTGATGAGGCGGGCCAATTCGTCAGAGTGCCGTTCGAGCAAGTCACGGTAGCGGAACATCGCTCGAGCTCGCAGGACGACCGGCGTTTCGCGCCAAGCGTCGAACGCTTTGGCCGCGGCCGCCACTGCGTCGTCCACGTCGCACCCTGTTGAAAGCGGGGTCGTGGCGATGACCTCACCGGTGGCCGGGTTGTACACGGGCACGCTGTTGGTCCCATGGGATTCCACCCAGGCGCCGCCGATGAGGTTCCGGACCACCGGCACGTCGCTCGCGGCTCGCGCTCCGCTCATGTCCTTGCGCGATTCAGTTTTCTCACTCATGTGTCACTCCGGGATGCAGATATCCAGTGGGTAGCGGGGAACACGGTCATAGCACCGCTTAGCCGCCAATGGGATTCCATCCCCGCCCACCGTCGCCGAAGCCCTCCGACCCCGTAGCTGTGACCGACACCGTGTCCTCGAGCTTGACGTAGCCGCATTCTGGTTTGGCGATCGTGGTCTCGATCGACACGACCATCCCGGCTTCGAGCGGTCGCTCCGCCCATTCGGCGGGGTAAGGAATCGGCTTGAGGACGAGGCGGGGCGCTTCGTGAGACACCAGTCCAATCCCGTGGACGATGAAGCCCATCCAGGCGCCGTGCTCGCACTCATCCTTAGCCTTCATCGCGGCCTCCAGGATCTCTCCTCCACGCGCCCCATGCTTCATGGGCTTTCGAGCCGACATCTGGACGTGGTCGATCTCCTCGAGGAGCTTTTTTTGCAGCGGTTCAGGCTCGCCGTCGCTGCCCATCCGGCAGAGATCGCCAATATAGCCGTCGATATTCGCGCCGGAGTCGAAGTCCATGATCATGCCGGCCTCGAACCGCATATTGTCCCGCGGACACCGGTTTGTGTCCTTGCCCATGCCGACCATGCAGTAGTCGAACACCATGCCGAGGCGGCGTTCTTCATTGGCGACAAGCGTTTCGACTTCGCGGCTCGACATGCCTGGGCGCGCCTGACGGAAGCCGTGGAGCATGGCCTCGACGACCTTCTCGGAGGCGACGCGTAGCGTCGTCAGCTCCGCGGGTGTCTTGATCGCCCGCAGATACTCGAGCGGCACGACGGCGTCCGCCCACGTCACACCTGGCAGCAGCTTAAGCAAATCGAGATAGATGTCGGCCGGCATAAACGGGTACTCAATGCCGATCTTCGCCCCGTCGAGCTTCTCCTTTTTCACCCAGTCCGCGATGAGCGGCGGCGTGCTGGAGCCGACCCAACTGCTCACGTCCGCGTTGGGGATCCAGATGGGGCTGTTAGCGAGCTCCTCCTTGTCGAAGTACGAGCCGAGGTACATCGAGTGTTCGGGATGGGACTTCCGATAGAGAAGGACCGGCGTGTACTTGCTGATGCCGAGTGAGTCCATCGTGTCGTGGAACGAGCAGTGGTAGCCGCCCGTTAGGTATCGCACGTTGATCTTGCTGGTGACCAGGATCGCGTCGAGGCCGGCTTGATCCATGGCGGCGTGCAGGCGGTTCTGATCGAAGGGGATGGGGCCTGTGCCGGTACCTGCTACCGCGGTCGCTGTAAACGGATCAGCCATGATGAGAAGCTCCCTGTGGCACCGCGGTGGCCCGCGGCGAATGAAATTCGTGGTTCGTGCCCCGTGAACGTCAAGCGGATCGACGGCCAAGCGCCTGATTACATTGTAAAGCCTAGGCCGGCCTTGCGCAGAATGGTGGCGCCGGGCTAGTCTCTGTGTCTCGGACAGGCGGATTTAACGATTTCGAGAGAGGAGGCCCGGATGGCCATCGATGGCACCGCGGCGCAGGCCGTGCCGCAATACAACTGGGACACAATCCCGGAGCGGGAAATGCGACCGGGCGTGACGCAGAAAGTGTTCCGAGGCGACAACGTCGTCATCGGACTCACGACCCTGCACCCTGGCATGCAGACCGCCCCGCATCGACACCCGTGGGAGCAGCTGTTCACGATTCTCAAAGGACGGATCGTGCTGCACATCGAGGAGCAGATCTTCGACTGCCCTGCCGGCACCATGATTCGTATTCCACCCAACGCGCTGCACTGGGGCGAGGGGCCAACGGTTGAGGACGGGCCAGCATTGAACCTCGACGTCTGGTATCCCCTGCGTCCAGACTACGCCAAGTTCACGCAGTATCAGACCGATCAGTTCAGCCCGGACGCGGTGGGCGTCTAGGGTTCTCGTCGGGTCCAGCGGGCCCGGCTTTTACACGTCGACCTGGCCGCCAGCGGCCCGGTTGGGTTCCGGGGCCAAGCAGGGCGCCAGATATTTCGAGGGAGACACGCATGGCAACGACCGACACGAGCGTCAGCCCAGGTCCGTACTTCAAGATTCACGACGGCAAGATGGCCGAATTCAAGGCCCTGTGCGTGCAGATGGTGGACAAGACCGCCGAGGAGCCGGGCGCGCTCTACTGCGGGTTCTGTTTCGACGGAGACCAGGCGTTCTCGCGCGAGGCCTACGCCAACGCCGACGCGTGGGTTGCGCACCTCGGAAACATCGGCGGGATCTTCGGTGAAATGCTTAAGGTTGCCGATCTGACGCGCCTCGAGGTCCATGGCCCAGAGGCCGAGCTTGTGACGGTTCGAAAGACGATTGCCGACATGGGCCTGCAGGCGTCGGTTTATGCGCTGGAATGCGGTTTTCGGAAGTAGCGCAAGCCGAACGGCATGTATCGGCGGGTGGGTCGCACCGGCGGCTGATCCGTCGTTCGTGGCTAGCGGCTCGCCGGCCGGCCTTGCACTAATCGGCCGGCTTCGCGGCGGCTAGACACCGCTGCAGCATGACCGATCGCTGCCGCAAGCCGTCGAGAAGGAGCGCCATGTCCGTGCCTGCCAGGATCAGCCGCATCCCCTGGTCGATCGCGCGCTGCAGTAATTCCTCGTCGTAGACCCCCCCCACGGCGGGCCACTTCCCATGGGCCCGGCATGCAGCCACCACCTGCGCGTAGGCGTGGCGAATGCCCGGGGCGCCGAGGTCGTCGGCAATGCCCAGATCCATCGACAGATCGTTGGTGCCGACAAACAGCCCGTCGATGCCTGGCACGGCTGCAATTGCCTCTGCTTGCGTGACGGCGCGTGGACTCTCGACCATCGCCAGCAGCACCATCTGTTCGTTGAAGCGGCGCGCGGCGTCCGCGCGGGGCATCTGCGGAAAACCCAGTTGCGCGAGGCCGTAGGACACCGAGCGGTGCCCCTCCGGAGGAAACTTCAATTCGCGCACGGCCTCGGCCGCCTGCTCGGGGCCGTCGATGTGCGACAACAGGATGCCCCAGGCGCCGTTGTCGAGGAGGCGCGCCGCGGTGGTGTAGTCGGAGGCCGACACGCGCACCAGCGGCGCGACGCCGGCGCCCAGCGCGGCCATACAGAGGTCTCCGGCGGTGTCCGAGGTGAGCGCGCTGTGCTCCATGTCGATGAAGAGCCAGTGGTATCCGGTTCCCGCTGCGAGTGCCACGGTTTCCATCGTCCGCGCCAGGCGCAGGCCAAGCCCGAACGCCACCTCGCCGTTGTCGAGACGCTGTCGAAGGGGATTGAGGGCCAACATGCGACTTGTATCTTCGGCGAAAACCTGGAGCCAGGCAAACGTGTGGGCGGTGGACGGGGGCTGCGTTGGGACGCGCGAGTTGGCTGTGGGTGAGCCGGCGGCGTGAGCGGAGAGGGGGCTGACAGGCGAGGCGCGGTGCCCCGCCTGTCCGGATGTTGCTAAGTGCCGACTTGAGCGGCCGGCCTGATGTTCTGGTTGTGCCGCAACAGGTTGCCCGGATCGTACTTGGTCTTGGCGGCCACGAGGCGGTCCCAGTTGTCGCCGTAGGCGGCCTTGATCGCCGCGGCGCCCTCTTCGGACTCGAGCCCGACCTGATTGACGTAATGGCCGTGTGTGAAGGGCGTCATCTTCTCCGCGACGTCGCGTGCCCACTGCTTGTTAACCTCGTCGTCCTTCGGGTCCGTCCACGCGGAGAACGTCATCTGCTCGAGCTTTTCGCCCCGGTGGCCGTAGGCCGTCGCATCCTTCGGCACGCGGCCGATCTGATTGCCGAACTGCTGGAACGCCAGCATCGTCAGGGGCGACGGCACCCGCGTGTAGGCTTCAATCATGATGTCGATTGCGTCGTCGGGGACTTCACGGAGTAGGTTCGACTTCACGTAGTACCGGCGGTGGGGCGCGGTCTGTTCATCGATGACCTGCTGGAGCTTGCAGTAGGGGATCGGTCCGAGCATGTCGGCCATAGGCGTGGTGAACTTGCGGAAGCTCGCATCGAATACCTTCTGGCCCTCGGCGTGGTCGCCGTTCCAAGCAAGGATGCCGCCGGCGACTGTCGTACCGTCGGGCAGCTTGAAGAGCCCACCAAATGTCGTGAGCTCGTCTGGGCACGAGGACAGGAAGTCGCCGTAACCCCGGAAGAACTCCTTCGCCTTGTCGAACGGGTACAGGATCATGCCGCCGAGCATCATGCCCACCGGATGCAGCTGGTACTCGAACTGGGTGACGATGCCGAAGTTGCCGCCGCCCCCGCGCATGGCCCAGAAGAGATCCGGATTCTCCTCTGCGCTGGCCGTGCGCAGCACACCGTCCGGCGTGACCACCTTGAACGACACGACGTTGTCGCAAGTGAGCCCGTGCTTGCCACTCAGCCAGCCAACTCCGCCACCGAGCGTGAGGCCGGCGATGCCCGTGTGCGACACGGCGCCGCCGGGCGTGGCGAGGCCGAACGACTGGCACTCATAGTCGAAGTCCACCCAGCAGCAGCCGGGGTCCGCGTAGGCGCGGCGTGCCACGGGATCGACCCGCGTCGTACGTAGCGCGTGAGTGTCGATCATCAAGCCACCGTCGCAGACCGCGAGACCCGGCATGTTGTGGCCGCCACCGCGGACCGAGGTGAGGAGCTCGTTGTCTCGCGCGAAATTGACCGCTGCGATGATGTCGTCAACTCCGGCCACACGAGCGATGATCGCGGGCTTCCGGTCGACCTGGCCGTTCCAGACCTCGCGGAGTTGGTCGTAGCCTTGTTCCCCTTGGACGACCACCGCTCCTCGCATCTGCTTCCGAAACGCGTCGAGTTTGGCGCCGCTCACCGAGATCGGCGCGCGGCTGAGATTGAGTGCACGTACATCTGCCATGACGACCCTCTTCTAGAGTGGAGTATTCAGATGCCCGGCTCGACGTCGGGCGGAAATTCCAGGCAGTCTCGATTGCGAGCGAGACCAAACCCTGTAGGAGCCGAAGTTACACGGGCCGCACGAGTGAAGTCAACCAGCGGTTTCTCTGGCGAGGAGGGAGTTTTTCGCACGATCCGTCGTTGCCAGTCGTCGAGTCGTCCAGTGAACCCGGCCTGATGCAAGGAGCTCAGCGGGGCGGTGCTTCGTAGTATTTCTTGTACCTGCCGCGACGAAAAAGAAACCCCCCAAGTGGGCCGAGCCAACCGAGCACGTGGTGCATGTAGCCCAGGTCCATCAACTCGATCAGGTTGCCGTCCATGTCCTTCGCGAAAAAGAACGTGTGGCCGCGGGGTGATCGCTCAGGCTTGCTGACGCACTCGACCCCTTTCTTGACGAGATAGTCGTACCACCGAGCGGTTCCTCGCACGTTGAACGAGATGTGCGTGAGGCCCACCTGGTTCCAGGGGATGCCGATCGTCGGCTTCTGTGGATCGAACTCGAAGATCTCGAGTACCGCTCCGCCTGGCACGAGGATCCAGCCGATCTTGCAGGACGGCGTCTCCGTGTTCGAGCCAACCTCGAAGAAACTTCGAATGCGGTCGGGCGGGGTGTCGGAGACGCCAACGAGCGGGCAGCCGAAAACATCCCAGTAGAAGCGAACCGCGCGATTGAAGTTCGACACTGTGATGCCGGCGTGGCTGAAGGAGCGAGCTTTCATCATGGCTGGTCAGGATACTGGCAGGCGCTTCGGCTCGCCGGTGGCGGACTTGCTCCGCTGGATGTGGTCGGCGACGCGGAGCGCCTGCGCGATGATGGTGAGCGCCGGATTCACTGCGGAGGACGACGGAAAGAACGAGGCGTCTACGACATACAGATTGTCCACCTCGTGCGCGCGGCACCACGGATCGAGGACGGAACTGGCAGGGTCGACTCCGAACGCGAGCGTCCCGCACTGGTGGGTGGTGTTCCGGTTCCCGTGCGAGTGCTCCACGATCAACCAGAACCCGAGCTTGCGAATGATCCGCTTCATTTCGGCCACGAGCTGCCGGTGAGCCTGCACATTGTTAGGCTGATAGTGCAACTGAATACGGCCGCGATCGTCCAGGGTGACCCGGTTGTCGTTGCTGGGGAGATCCTCGGACATGACCAGCCAGTCGACGCCGCGCGCCACCCACCAGTCGTAGGCCCAGCGCGGAATCCACGGCACCACGGTTTGCGCCATGACACCGTGCGTCCGGCCCTGCGACTGGATTTGTCCCAGCGGGTGATCTGTGCGTGGCCCGCGGAAGTAGAAGTCGTTGATGCCCACGGTCTTCTGAAACACATCGGTATTCCGGCGGAGGGGATGGAATCCCTGCATCATGGTGGCGAGGTGCGCCATGTACCGGCGGCCCACTAGGCCGGACCCGTTGGCGAGGCCACGAGGATGCGCGGAGGACGCCGATCGCAGGAGCAGGGCGGCGGAGTTGACGGCCCCGCACGACACGATGACGAGGGGGGCGCTGACAAGGCGCCGTTCGGCGCCTCGCAAAACCTCCACGGCTTCCACCCGATGGCCCGAGGGATCGGTGAGGATCCGCTCGGCCCGCGCCCCGGTCCAGAGTTCGACGTTGTCGCGGGTCACTGCCGGTTCAACGCAGCACACCTCGGCGTCGCTTTTGGCATGGATGCGGCAGGGGAAGGAATTGCACGTGTTGCAGAGCACGCAGCCTTCCGGTTCCCCGGGCCGGATCAGGCCGAGCGGAAGCGGGGAAGGGTGGAGCCCAAGGCGCCGAAGGTCGCCGACCAGGGCGCTCATGCCTGGCGCGTGCGGCACTGGGGAATGGGGATACGGCCCACGGGGCGGCTCGGTGGGGTCGTCGCCCAGGGCGCCGTGCACTTGGTAGAGGCGTTCGGCCTGGTCGTAGTAGGGCGCCAGGGTCTCGTAGTCGATGGGCCAGGTCGGCGCGGTGCCTTCGGCCAGGTCGTGCGCCTGGAAGTCCTCGCGCCGCAGGCGGTAGAGCACGCTGCCCCAGAATTTGGTGTTGCCGCCGACGTTGTAGTGGGTGAGCGGCAGAAACTCGCGGCCCCGCTCGTCGAGCCATCGCTCGTCCGCCTGGTAGCGCCGTTGCTTCCAGACGGCCTCGGGGTTCCAGTTGTCCGGCTCCTGGGGGACGGACTCGCCCCGCTCCAGCATCAGGATGCGGGCGCCTGTGGGGGCCAGCGCGTGCAGCATGGTGCCGCCGCCGGCCCCGCTCCCGATGATGATGATGTCGTAGCCCGTGCTCACGCGTAGATCTGGTCCATGAGTCGTTGGTCCTCGATGGCCCGCTCCAGGCTCATCGCGGGCGGAGATCCCGTGCGGATCGCGCGTACGAAGTCGCGGTACATTGACCGGTATCCTCGGATATCGCGGATGCCTGGAAAGTACAGCCTCGGCCACCCGCGCCCCCGAACCAGCACGAACGTTCCATTCGACTCGAACGTGATGATCCCCGAACGGCCCATGAGCTTCGAGAGACGAAGGCCGCGAAGGAGCGACGGCACCTCGCGTGAGTAGTACAGCGACCCGACAGCACCGTTGTCATAGCGGAACGACACGAGCATGCTCTTGGCCCGGGTGTCCGGGCCCGTGCGTGACGGGGTCGGGCGGAGGCCGTGAATCGCAGTGATCGACGGCCCCAGACTTCCGGCCAGATGCAGCCAGTGGATACCTTCCTCGAAGAAGGCGTCGCCACCGGCGATCGACTCGTCATTGCGCCAGTCGTCGGCCGTCTTCAGTCGGTGCGCGATGGTTTCGAAGTGCGCAAGAACCATCTCGCCGATCACGTCATCGGCGACCAACTTGCGTAGGAGGACGGCGAGCGGTTTGTAGTGGTCGTTCTCGCCCACCAGCACTACTCGCCCGGCTCGGTCCCGCGCGTTGCGTGCAGCCTCGTAGTCGGCCATTGCCGGAAAGGCCGGCTTTTCGACCAGTACGTGCTTGCCGGCCTCCAGCGCTTGAATGGTCAGGTCTCGATGGAGCGTCGGCGGAACGGCCACGACCACGGCGTCCACCTGCGGATCCTCAAGCGCGGCGGTGTAGTCGGTGTAACTTCCGAAGCCGCTGAATTCGCGGCGGTACGACTCCGAGCGAAGGGGGTCCCGACTGGCGTACCCGACCGCTACATCTCGTCCCAGCGCAAGTAGGTGGCGACTGTGCACCCGGGTGATGAAGCCACATCCGAGAAACACGATGCGGAGCGGTCCGAGCACGGAGCGATCATATCTCGCTCTACTGGAGGAGGAGCCGAAAGTCGTCGTGACCTGCACTCAGACAGACGGTCCGGCGATTGCGGGTGCCTTCGCAGACATCGCGCTCCAGAGGCGGCCAGGGTACAGTACGGCTTCATAGCAGCGCTTTCCGAGCGGCGCTGCACCGAAGGTATCTGTGCGCGACCGGCGCTGAAGGGGAGAGTCGAGATGAGTCGTTTGTTCGGTCCAATGCGTCAGATGGGCCACGTGGTGAGTGACCTCGATCGCTCGTTGCGGTACTGGATCGACACGTTGGGCGTGGGACCGTTCTATGTGGTGCGTGCCCTGCCCATCGAGCAATTCTGGTACAAGGGCCAGCCGTCGCCAGCGCCGCACCTCACGCTGGCCATCGCGCAGTCGGGCGATCTCCAGGTGGAACTCATCCACCAGAGTGACAGCAGCCCCAGTGCGTTCCTCGACAGCCTGCGCGACCACGGGGAGGGGCTGCAGCATGTCTCTTCCTGGGTGAGCCAGTCAGACTACGACACCGAAGTCGCTCGCCTGCGGGTGGCGGGCGTGCCCGTCGCGCACGAGGGCTGGATGGCGGACGCGGGGCCGCGTTTTGCCTTCTTCGCGGTCGACGGGGCGCCGGGCGGGTTTCAGTTCGAGGTTTCCGATGTAGGCGATCCCAAGTTCTCCGGGCTTGGTACGACCATTCGCGAGGCCTCGGTCGGATGGGACGGGACGGACCCGATTCGCGACCTTGTGATCTAGCAGCCCGTGGAGGAAGGGATGGGCCGTCTGGTCGAGGGTTGTCGCGCCTACTACCTGTCATCACGTCGCCGTAGGGGTTGCAGAACCGCCAGGTGGGATGTTGGCGAGATTCTGATGCTATCGCCTAGAGGATCGGCCGCGAGTAAACCGCTTGGGTACGGTCTACGACGACGGGGTGTCAGTGGTCACAGGAGCAACGTCAGGCCTGGGCGCGAGGTCCTGGACGGCACCAGACCAGTGAGCCAGGTCTTGGTGTCCCTTTGGTGAGAGGTCGTAGTGGCCAGTTTTTACACGATTGAACCACCCGTAGTGGTTGTTGCGCAGTATTGAACCGGCACGTAGTACGGTGGCGCGCTCTCGGATGACACTGAGCTTGAGGACGCCCTCAGCGGCCAGTTCCCGAGCACACCGGAGTGCGTCCTGACGGTATGCGGTGAGTCGTTGCCGTGAGGCGGAACCCCCGGCCTCCGGGTCTCCGATCCGCTCCGCGAACTCCGTGAGCAGGCGCTTGCGCCGTGGACCGTCTGGCCTGGGTCGATACGGTGCTGGATCCAATACCGGCACGACGGCCCCTCGCGCGGATACGGTCAGAAGGCCAAGGCCGAGGCGGCGAAGGAGGCTCTTCACCTGCTTGGTTCGAGAACGCCACGAGGCGCTGCGGCCCTTTCCGACACGAAAGGCAATGTAGACCGAGCGGGAGATCGTGAGCCGGTCGACGGCTTGAAGGATGAGCGCGAGGTTCAGTTGCTCCTTCAACTCGACGACGACGTGGGCTTCGTCGCCTCTTACAGCGACGATGTCGCATGCCCCGATCTCGCCCTTCACGATGTAGCCCTGGTCCTCCAGGAACTGCTTGATCGGGTCGTAGAGCGTGACCTCAGACACTTGCCACCGGATCGCACGTCCTCTCACTCTTCGCTATCGTCCGAGACCGCCCGCGCGAGCGACGCGTGATTCTACCCTGGCGGTTGGAGTCGGCATGTGGGCGATACCACGAGGGTAACCTTACTCGCCGAGTTTCTGACTCCGTCCCTAGATTGGGGTGGCGAGATTGATTGGGCGGCAAGACCTGAGCCTTTTTTCAGGAACCGAATGGCCACCTCATCGAGACGAGCGAAGTGTCGTGACCTCCTGTCCCGGGCTCGTCTTCAAACAGAAGTCAGAGGGGTCGCGGATGACTGGAGTCCGGCTCGGCTACAATTCCTCGGCGTGGATGTACATCTGGACGACGGCAAGGAAGGGCTCGACATAGACCTAGGCAAGGTCACGCACGTCCGGTACGACGCGCGAAGAGAGGCACCCAAGGCAGACCCCGCTTTTCTTCGCATCGAGATCAGCTCGTGCTACGGTCGAGATCGGTCGGTGCCCATTCCCTACGGTCCGGCGTTCGACCGACACGATTACAAGAACTTCTACTACGGGGCGTCGACCCAGGCGATGACGAGGATGGCGGCCCGCAAGGGATATCGGCTGGTGGCGACGGAGCCGCGCGGACACGACGCCTATTTCCTGCGAGCTGACGTGGGAACGCGAATTCCGGCACGACCTCCGGCGGACGCGTGGAGGCTACACGACAAGTACGAAAAACGACGGACCGTCCAGCGCGAGGGTATTCAGTTGGTCGAAGTGGAGTAGCGTCGTGGACTATGTCAACCTCGGCCGAAGCGGTCTGAAGGTGTCGCGGATTGGTCTCGGGTGCATGGGCTTCGGCACCCCCGCGTGGCGCGATTGGGTGCTCGACGAGGAGGCCAGTCGCGCTGTCATCAGGCGCGCGATCGAACTCGGTGTCAATTTCTTCGACACGGCCGACATGTACTCACTCGGCGTGAGCGAGGAGGTGGTGGGTCGAGCCCTCCGAGACTTCACATCACGCGAGCAGGCCGTCATCGCCACCAAGGTGTTCTTTCCGTCCGGATCTGGACCGAACGACCACGGCCTCTCGCGTAAGCACATCTTCGACGCGATCGACGCCTCGCTCCGTCGGCTCGGAACCGACTACGTCGACCTATACCAGATCCACCGCATGGACCCCTTGACGCCGATCGAGGAGACGCTACGTGCGCTCGACGACCTCGTGCGAGCGGGCAAGGTGCGCTACCTTGGCGCCTCAAGTTGCTTCGCCTGGGAGTTCGCGCAGGCCCTGGCCCTGGCGGACCGTGAAGGTCTGGCGCGGTTCGTTTCGATGCAGAACCACTACAACCTGATCTATCGGGAGGAGGAGCGGGAGATGATCCCGCTTTGCCGAAAAGAGGGGGTCGGCGTCATTCCCTGGAGCCCGCTGGCTCGAGGGATCCTTGCCTCGACGGTTCGGCTGAAGGGGAGCGAGGAGACGATCCGGGCCCGCACCGACGACCTCGCCCGTCAGTGGTACGACCGTGAAACGGATTTCGAGGTGGCCGGACGGTGCCGCGAAGTGGCGTTGCGGCGCGGGGTGCCGCCGGCACAGATTGCGCTCGCGTGGCTCATCCGGCAGGGCGTGACCGCGCCGATCATTGGAGCAACGCGGGTGAAGTCTCTGGACGAGGCGGTGGGAGCACTGGACGTCACGCTCGACGACGCGGAAGCGTCGTCACTCGAGGAGTTGTACCAGCCCCACACCGTGCTTGGCATGGGCCGGTAGCCCGAAGAGATCAGGCGTGCGTGACTGTCCGGCGACTCGTGTGCGTCCGGAGCACGTCGGCGGTTAGGCGCTTGCCGAGGTATACCTTCGACTCTCGGTTGTCATCCGTGTGCGGTTCGTACTTCACGACGTCGAACTCCAGCTGATCGAGTGTGCCGCGCATGTCGTAGAAGCGGTTCTTCGTCTTGACGAGTACCTCGTGGTACCCGGCGGCGTGCGCCCAGGCCTCTGATTCCTCGGTGAGCGCGCGGAAGTGGCCCTGCCCGCGCCAGTCGCTCCTCGTGCCCCCGATCCAGCTGTAGAGAATCTTGCGGTCGTCGAAGTCAACGGAGTCACCCAGTCGTGCCACGAGGTCGGCCAACTTTGGGTCGGTCTCGCTGGCGCGGAGTTCGTGGACCACCTTGAACGAGACCGGCACGACGCTCCCTAGCGGGTCGTCTGGCAACGTCGCCTCAGCCATCAGGATCAGGAACTCCCGATCGCAGAGCCGGTCCATGATTTCGGCGGCCGTCTTCTTGCTCGGAAACTCCCAGAATGACTCCTCGATGTACTGGATCTCGAGCGCTCCTGCATCGAGGGGGTACTGTTTGATGAGGTATTCCAAGGTGTTCCGCCTACCTGGGCAAGCTGCTGCCATCGAAAGCGGCGCCGGCGATCGATCGGCCGCGTGGGGGAGTGGCGTTCAGTTGCCAGAACTGAACGGAGAGTGACGGCTGATGCCCCGGCCGAGGGGCCGGGGCATCACGGACTGCTAGGTCTGATCGCGGTGGTTCCGTTTCCGCGACCGGTCGTTAATACCGCGGCTTGAACGGAGCCACGTGGTTTGGAAATGGCGGCACGACCCGCCGTGACATGCCACCCTCCGAGTAGAACAGTTTCCCTTCGGAGCTGCCCACCTTCTCGTTGAAGGTCGTCGAGTAGTGGCGCGCCACCTTCCAGACACCCTCTTCACGGAACGCGATGGAGGTGAGGGCGCGGAAATCGGTGGGGTTTTCGTACACGAACTGGTGGTAACGGCCGAGCAGGAGGGCGGTGTTCTCCCCGAGGAGCCTGAGCTGCAGCGGCTCGATACGCTGGATGTTGTGATAGCAGTGGTCGCTGGTGGCAATCATCCAGTCGCGTGTGTAGGTGGCACCGTTGAAGCCGCTGATCAGGTAGGTCGGGCTCAGGATACCCTGGAGGTCGGCCGTCCGGCAGTTCTGGAACACGCTCGCGTACTCCAGGACCTTGTCGAGAGCCTGCTTTTCCAGCGTGATCGGGTCTTCAGCCATGTTCTTGGCGGGGTCGCCGTCGAAGCGAACGACCTCGTGCGCGAACGCCGGCGCGCTGGCGGTCGAGGTGGCGCCTCCCGTATTCAGCACGAATGCCTCGCCGTTGTTCGGCAACTTGTACTGGTTGCCAAGGTTCCCGGACTTCATCATCACGTTGGAGTGATGGAGGGCCACCCGCCAGACGCCGTCCCGCCGGACCAGGACATGCATCTGGAGGTTGACGGGGAGAGGCTTGTCGTCGACGAACTGGTGCAACCGCGACTCGACGATAGCCGTGTTGTCACCATCGTTGAGCGTCACCCGCATCGGCTCGACGCGAACCACGTCTCGCGTGCAGCCCTCTGCCTGGGTCAGGAACCAGTGCCGCGAGTACGTCATCCCGTTGTAGTCGGTGAACGTTATGTCTTCAGTCGTGAGCTTGTCGAGCGCATCGGGATCGCAGGACTGAAAAGCGGCCGCGAATGCGTGCTCGGTGTCGACTACCTGCTGGGCCAACTCGTTGGCAGACTGAGCGAACGTCCCCCACGGGCTCGCGAGCAGCAGTGCGCTCGCAACGAGTACACGGACGGTGATTGCCTTCATGTCGATATCACTCCTCGTGATGAATGTCAGGCCGCACCGGCGACCAGAGCTATTACTCTTCGAACGTGGCCGCCGCCATAGCCCCGGTAGCTAGAATCGTCAGAATTGAATGATTCATTGCGATGCTCTTTCTCGCCACCTGGGCGCCAGCGACGCGGCAGGTAATGCGACTGTAGACGGCACGACATTCTACCGTCACCAATGATAAATCATCCTCCCCGGTGGTCGGAACAGTGTTCAGAAATATCGCCGGGTCGGAGTCCGCAAATAGATTTGGAGGTCGCGGTCGGTGTTAGACTTCACCCTTTGCCCGTAGAGTCGCGGTCTATCACGCCAGAGCGAAAGGACGTCCAGATGATGATGAAGACACTCCCGGTTGTTGCGGTGGCTCTGCTTGTAGGCGCATGCGCTTCGGGTCCGACAGAAATGCAACTGGTGGATGATGCCCTGGATGCTCTGGGCGGCCGGGATCGGATCCTGGCGATCGAGACACTCACAATCGAAGGCGAAGGCGAGTCTGGCGCGCTGACGCAGAGCATTGGGGCGACCGGCAAGATGAGCCTCTCGACGCTCGTGGGATTCACGAAGGTCATCGATGTTGCCAACCAGCGCATGAGTGAGCAGTTCAGCACCAAACGGCAGTTCGCGTTCGTGCTGCCGGGACCCGGCCCGGCGCACTCGGTGATCGACGGTGACGTCGCATACAGCATTGGCCCCGACGGTACGGCTCGGCCCGGTGGCGGCGCGGCCGGCCGGCAAGTCGAGATGCTGCGTCACCCGATCACGATTCTTCGGGCGGCGCTCGAGGAGGGTGCGACGATCGGTCCGCTGCGCGAGGCGGGAGATGCCGACGTGGTGGATATCACGACGTCGAAGGGGCACGAGATTGCGCTGGCTGTTGACCGCGAGACCAAGCTGCCGCTTTCGGTGTCGAACATGACGTTCAACGGCATCCTTGGCGACGTGGCGGTTGTGACAACGTTCTCCGAATACGAGGATGTCGACGGCGTGATGTTGCCGAAACGGATCCGAACCATCATCGACGAGGAGTACGAGTTTCTCCAGCGCGAGATCGTGGTGGCGACGAACACGCTCGACGCCGACGCGAGCCACCTCGCAGCGCCTGAATCCGTAACAGCGGCGGCCGGCGGCGGCGGCGGCTTCGGTGGCGGGGGCGTGGCCCCACCGGTGGTGGTGACGGAGATTGCCAAGGGCATCTACCACCTTGGCGGGTTGGAAGCCTCCGGGGGCTTCCAGTACAACACGATCATGGTGGAATTCGCCGACCACTCGGAGCTCATCGAGCCCATTCAGGGCGAGGCGCGGACGCTCGCCGTGATCAAGGCGGCGAAGGCAATTCACCCTGACAAGCCGGTTACCAAGATGATCTTGACGCACTCGCATTCCGATCATGCAGGTGGCGCGCGCGCCGCGGTTGCAGAGGGCCTGGCCCTGGTGGTGCACGAATCAACCGTGGACTACTGGGACGACATCATTCGGCGGCCTTTCGCCAGCAACCCGGACTACCTGGCGATGAATCCAGTGGAGCCGAAGCCCACCGAGGGCGTAGGGGACCATCTCCAGGTGCAGGACGACACTCAGACGATGGACATCTATCATTTTCCAAGCAACGCCCACGCGGATCACATGCTGATCGTGCACTTCCCGGAGCACGACATGCTCGTCGACGCTGACATGTACAACATGGACCCTGGTCCCGGCAAGCCGGCGCCGGACATCTGGCCGTCTTCAATGAAAACGGGTGTCATCCCCGGATTCAACCTGGTCTGGTTGGATAACTTTTATGCGGAGATCGCGCGGCGGAACCTAAGCGTAAAGACGCACATTCCCATTCACGGCGTCGTCATGTCGACCGAAAAGCTCAGGGCGTACCGTGCGCTGTGGGACGAAGATGGTCTGATGCTGCTCGAGGACGCCAAGTAGCTCTACCAGTGAGGCATCCTCGCGGGTGACCGCGAGGGTGCCGACCTTGTCCTCGCGTGTGCCGGACGCCAGTCCTGGACGCCACGCGATAACTGGTACGCTTTCGACACGGTGCCCCGAAACTCACGAAGGTTTCATTGCCCTCGCCGGACCGCCCTGGTCGGTGCGGTGGTGTTCGCCTGCAGTGTTACTCAGATTGCCGCGCAAGGATCGGCGGGGCCAGCGCGAACAGGACCTCCGTCCCGCGATCTCGTATCGGAATCAATGCTGTCGCGGGAGGCGCCGGGGGGCGCGACGCTCCGCACGACCCGCCTGAGCGCGCCGATTCTTGTCGATGGCGTGCTCGACGAATCGGTCTACGTCGAGGTGTCGCCGGTCACCGACTTCCTCCAGGCCGAACCTGCCTACGGACCGCCGTCCAGCCAGAAGACGGAAATGTGGGTGACGTTCGATGACACGGCGATCTATCTGTCCTTTCGCTGTTGGGAGAGCGATCAGAGCCGGATCGTCGCCGACGAGACTCGGCGAGATAGTTTCAATATCGTTCAGAACGATTTCATCGGCTTCGTGTTCGACACGTTCCATGACCAGCGGAACGGCTTCATGTTCTTCGTGACGCCGCTGGGTGGCCGGATGGACGGTCAGGTGACCAACGAGAGCCAGTACAACGTTGACTGGAATCCAGTCTGGGAGTCTGCGGCCGGGCGATTCGACGGAGGATGGACTGTGGAGCTCGCCATTCCCTTCACGTCGCTCCGGTACCGGAGCGGTCGCGAGCAGGTATGGGGGTTCAACGCACGGCGCGAGATTCAATGGAATAACGAGATGACGTTCCTTTCGCTGGTGCCGAGAAATCTGGCGCAGTCTGGCCTCAGCCACGTGTCGGACGCTGTGACGCTCGTGGGCCTGGAGGCACCGCAAAGGCACCGCAACCTGGAGGTAAAACCCTATGTGATCGGCGATCTGAGCACCGATCGCCTGGCAGTACCCAACGTCTCGAACGAGGTCGATGGCGACTTCGGTGTCGATGTGAAATACGGCATCACCGAAAACCTTACGGCCGACTTCACGTACAACACCGATTTCGCGCAGGTCGAGGCCGACCAAAGCCAGGTCAACCTCACGAGATTCAGTCTCTTCTTTCCAGAAAAGCGGGAGTTCTTTCTGGAGAACCAGGGAATCTTCTCGTTCGGGGGCACCGGTTTCGGCAACACGCCGGCGCTGGTCTACAGCCGGCGAATTGGGCTGAGCCAGGGTCTGGCCGTCCCGATCCTGGGAGGGGGGCGGCTGACGGGACGGATGGGCCGCTTCAGTCTCGGCGCCATGCACATCCGGACCGACGAGCCCCCAGAGGCGTCCGTGCCGGCCACGAATTTCTCGGTACTGCGGCTCAAGGCGAACATCCTGCGACGGAGCAGTATCGGCATAGTCTTGACCGATCGCAGCCGCGGCGACTTCGGCGGCCCCGGCAGCCAGGCTTACGGTGCCGATGCGGTGTTGTCATTCTTCGATAACGTCAATATCAACGGCTTCTGGGCTCGCACGCGAGAAGCGGGATCCTCTGGCGATGATTCGAGCTACTTCGGAGGATTCGAATATACCGGAGACCGGTATGGGCTCGAGGCCGAGCACCTAATGGTTGGAGCCCGCTTCAATCCCGAGGTGGGGTTCGTCCGGCGCACCGACATCCGCCGCGAATTCGCGCAGTTCCGGTTCAGCCCTCGTCCGGTCTCGCTGCCGTCCGTTCGCAAGTTCTCCGGGGTCGGATCGATCGCCTATGTCGAGAACGGAGACGGACAGGTGGACACGCGCACCTACCAGGGCGAATTCGCCATCGAATTCGAGAGCGCCGACCGCCTCAGCGTCGGCTACACCGACACGTACGAGTTCCTCCCGTCCCCGTTTCGCATCGCCAGGAACGTCACGATTCCGGTTGGCGGGTACCGGTTCGGCGCCGCGCGGGCGAGCCTCACGCTGGCACAGCGTCGGCGCGCGTCGGCGAGTCTGTCAGTGGAACATGGGGAGTTCTACGACGGTCACCGGACCGTCGTGAATATCAGCCAGGGCCGGACCGAGTTGACGAATCTGCTGTCGGTCGAGCCGACCGTGTCGCTGAACTGGGTGAACTTGCCGACGGGCTCGTTCACTACGCGCCTGTTCGGCTCGCGCGTCACCTACACGATGACGCCGAGGATGTTCGCCAGCGCGCTCGTGCAGTACGTGTCGTCGGTGCGTCGTGTGGCGACGAATGCGAGGCTACGCTGGGAGTATGCGCCGGGAAGCGAACTGTTCGTCGTCTACAATGAACAGCGCGACGCCAATATCCACGGTTTTCCTGAACTCATCAACCGCGCGTTCATCGTCAAGATCAATCGTTTATTTCGATTCTGAATCGACTCAGCTCTCTGGGAGGCGGCTCGTCTGTGCCACCCTGCGGATGACCTGGAGTCGTGGAGAGGCCGTGATGAAGAGAACAGCCGTCGTTATACTGAGTGGCGTCCTTGCCGTGGCGCTGTGGATTCCACTGGTCGCCGAGGACTGGCCGACGTTCCGGGGACGCAACGGTGGCGTTTCGGCCGACGACCCTGCACTGCCGGATGCCTGGAGTGCTACGGAGAATGTGCTCTGGCGCGCTGAGGTGCCTGGGGTCGGCTGGGGTTCACCCGTCATCACTGGCGACCACATCTTTCTCACGTCTGTCGTCAACGCGCAGCAGGAGGCACCGAAGCCGGGGCTCTACATCGGAGACTGGGCCGCGCCCACCACGCCTCACCGCTGGATGGCCTACGACATCGACGCACGCACGGGAGAGGTTCGATGGGAACGGGAGGTGCACAATGCGCCTCCAAGTCTCGCGAAGCATCTCAAGAACAGCTACGCGTCGGAAACGGCGGTGACCGACGGTGAACGGGTGGTGTTCTACTTTGGCAATCTCGGGCTCTATGCCTTCGATATGGAAGGGACGCCGCTCTGGTCCAAGCCGATCGGGCCTTTCCCGACGCGGAACAGCTGGGGCACGGGGGCCTCGCCCGTGATGCACGGCGACCGCCTCTTCCTCGTCAATGACAACGACGAGCATTCGTTTCTCGCGGCTATCGACGTGCGCACTGGCGAAGAATTGTGGCGCGTCGACCGGGACGAAACGTCCAATTGGTCCACTCCGTTCATCTGGAAACACGCGCTCCGCACCGAGATCGTCACGACGGGGTCTGGCCTGGTACGGTCCTACGATCTGTCCGGCAAGGTACTGTGGGAACTGACCGGCATGTCGTCAATCACGATTGCGACGCCGTTCACCCGTCATGGCTTGCTGTACATCAGCTCGGGCTACATCGGCGACCCGGCGCGACCCGCCTATGCCATCAAGCCGGGCGCGTCGGGTGATATCTCCCTTGAGGATGGGGAAACGTCGAATGCGTTCATCGCCTGGGCCTTGCCCACGGGTGCGCCCTACAACCCAACGCCGCTCGTGTACGGAGACGCCTACTACACCCTTCACGACCGCGGCTTCTTCACGAGCCACGATGCGCGCACCGGGAGAGAGATCTACGGGCGGAAGCGCATCTCGGGCGATTCCAGTGGCTTCACGGCGTCGCCGTGGGCGTACAACGGAAAGATTTTCGCGATGAGTGAGGATGGCGATACCTTCGTCATCCAGGCAGGGCCGGAGTTCGCCTTGCTCGGGAAGAACTCACTCGCCGAGATGACGTTGGCCACGCCGGCCGTGGCCAACGGAAGCCTCTTCATCCGGACCGTGTCGGCACTGTACCGGCTCGGCACGAAGGCGCCGTAGGCGCGCCGCCGGAGACCTCGAGTCGTGCCGGACGCGCGGCCGATTCACCAGACCCCGCCGCTACTTCTTGTGCGCCTCGATGTAGTTCAAGGCGAGCGTCTTGAGGGCCGGACTCCTCAGTCCCAATTCGGCCGCCTCCGTGGCGGCGCGATCGATGGCCCAGTCGTCGACCTGCACACGTTTCACCATCCAGAGTGCGGCTGCGCGATTCGCACTGGCACAATGGATGAACGCTGGCTGTTTTTCGGGGTCCGTCACCGCAGCGAGAAAGCGGTCGATCAGTGTGGGGTCGGGTGAAGCGGAATTGAACGGTAGATGAATGTAGTGCAGTCCAGCTGCCTGCGCCGCTGCCGTTCCGGCTTCGATGTCCGCGCCCTTTTCGTTTGCTTGTCGCAGGTTGACGACCGATGCGTAGCCGTACCGCTTTACTTCGGCCATCGCCGCGGGTGTCGTCGCCCCCGCGCAGGCGACCGTCGACTCGACGCTCGAAAAATTGACGATGCCGGGAACTGCGGTCTTCGTGACCTGGGCCTCTGCCGGCGAGACGGCGATGCCGCCGCCGAGCACTCCGACGAGCGCGATCGTTCGCATGTTCATGAATCCCACATTCTATCCGGCATTGACGAACGCGTAGCCGCGCTCCTGTGCCCGGTTGACCGCCACGATGCCGGCGGGCGCCATGTGCGCATTCGGCACCAGGTTCGAGACGAGTTCCGTGTAGACGTCCTCCGCCGTGCCACCGATCGTCCTCGCGATTGAGCCGGCATAGAACTGAGTGGCCATCTGGCAAACCGCATAATGTACGCCGCGCTTGGCCAGGCCGTCGAGCGTCGTGCCCCGTGTGGAGAGCGCGGCACCGTGAGCCGTTGAGTTGAAGACGTTGATGACGGGCCGTTTCGTGGTGAGCGGGTCGTCGAAGTCGCTGCGGTCTCCGAGGGCCGTGCCGTACTTGACCCATATGGCATCGGCGTAGGCGAATACCGTGGAGCCGTGGCGAAGCACGAGCACCACTGCTGCGTCGCTGTCCTTGAGTCCGTAGCCACTGGCGTTGGCGATGAAGAAGTTATTCGCGTAGAGCATTGACGTGGCGAGGTTGTTCGGTTCGGTCGTGTCGAAGACGAACCGATGCTGACCCGGCAACTGATCGAGCCAGTCGTCCTGGGCGTGGCGCGTCGGCTGCCATGGGCTGGTTCTGGCGGGCTGAGCCTCTGCGGCGGACTCACGCCCAATGAAGGCGGCCCCTAGCACGGTGACTCCGGCACCAAGCCGCGAGAGAAACGAACGGCGAGCGACGGGCGAAACAGGACCGGTGTCTGGCATATGCTCCTCGGCTATGGTGTGCGGTGAGGCCCCATGGAGCACTTCGATGATGCTAGTCCCCTGAGACCGTTCATTTCTAGCACAATTCTCGGAACTGGCCAGGCGACTCCATCCCATCGCATGCAGTCGGCGCGTCGGCGACCTCGGAACTGGCGGCATTGCTCCTCCCTCACATTTGATCAAGATACTCGGTCGTCACGCCTTGTTCGCCAGGCGCATCACTCGTCTTAGTCTGACGCGGGACTGTCACCATCCACTGCTGGGCTACACTACCTCGGCGCAACGGGATTTTGGGAGCCGCTCCAATGAGATTCAGAATCAGCATTCACGGTGCCGCGTACCGTAAGATGGCTGCGCTCGCCGGAGTGGAGGCAGGTAGTACGGAGCGGCTGAACGCCGCCATCGTGCGGCTAACTAATTTCTAACACTGAACTGATGTCGCGCACACTCGACGAGATCGCGGTGGAGGCGGCAGTTGACGCCGCGACGACGGTTGTCCGGAGCCCGAACGGCGACTGACACCCCTGTGACCAGGCCATGACACGTCAGCGCGCATGCGCCGCCGCCGCGGTGTTCCTTCTCTGTTCGGCGGGCTGTTCGCAAAGCCCAGGGCCGACGACCTTGAGCGGCGTGCCGCTGGTCGGTCCCCTCGTCCCCTCGAGTACGACGATGGTGACCGCCTGGGACGTGCCGCAGAACCCGTTGTCCGATGCACTGGACGATTCACCGCTCTTCAGACAGGTCCAGTGGGGCTTTCGCATCTTCATGAACACCCCAGGGGAAGCGGCGCGCTTTACACCTGGGAAGATGTCGTGCGCCAATTGCCATCTCAACGCGGGACAGCGGGAGTTATCGCTTCCCCTAGTCAACGTTGCTGGGATGTTCCCGGAGTACAACCGCCGCGCCGGCCGAATCTTCAGTCTCAACGACCGAATCGTCGGCTGCTTCTATCGGAGTCAGAACGCGACGGGTCGGAGCACGTCCTCTGAGGGTCTGCCGTCGCCGACCTCGCCGGAAGTGGAGGCGCTGGCCGCGTATCTGGTCTGGCTGTCTCAAGGTGCGGAGATGGGGAAGGCACCCGAATGGCGGGGACAGAACAAGATCCCGGTGGCGAGCAGAGTCCCGATCGACGAGTTGGATCCGCAGCGAGGCGAGGAACTCTTCCTCGAGCGTTGCACCAACTGTCATGGCACCGATGGTCAGGGCGTGGAGGTTGGCGACAAGAAGCCAGGGCCTCTGTGGGGACCGGACTCATGGAACGACGGGGCGGGTGCGGCTCGGGTCTACACGCTGGCCGGCATCATCCGCTTCGCCATGCCCTATCTCGACCCGGGCAGCCTCAGCGACACCGAAGCCCAAGAGTTGGCGGCATTCATCACCTCCAAGCCGCGTCCATCGTACCCGTTCAAGGACCAGGACTACTTGATCGAGGCGCTACCGGCCGACAGCGTGTATTATGCCCGGCGTTGACGTCACCACGCCACTGTATGGCGACGATGGGAAGGTAGAACTGAACCATACTGGGGTTCACGTCGTTAACGCGGACAAGTCGGCCCGGATCTGAGGACAAAGGAGCAGAAATGAAGAAGTACAGCGGCATGGCGGTCACGGGCCTGTTGGGCCTCGTTTTTGGCGCCGTGTTTGGCCCAGCCCCGCTCCAAAGCCAGACCTCCAACCCGATGGAAGGCACGCTCGCACACATTGCGCTGGCGGTCACCGATGTAGACAAGACAGCCGCAGCACTTGGTGCCGTATTCGGTGTCGAGGCGCCGAAGGGGAGGGAAGTAAGGGGTGTGAACTTTCCGCCAAGCTACGGTGGCGCGACGATGAACGTGAAGTTTCTCCAGATGACCGCGAACGGCGTCGTGTTCGAGTTGCTACAGCCTCTCGAGGGCGAAAGCCCGTGGAAGGACCACATGGCGATACACGGTGACGGTGTGCACCACATCGGCTTCAACGTGGCCGATGCTACCAAGGCACGCGAGATGCTTGAGGGCCTGGGTGGCAAGTGGACCCAGGCCGCGTCCCCGACGTCGTCGTACGTGGACATGGAGCCGCTGTTGCCGTTCACCTTCGAGGTGTTCGGTCAGCGGCCCTGACGCAGTTCAGCTGGCGAACGGTGGTTGACGTAGGCGAGAGAACGGAGCGAGGGATACATATGAGAATTTGGACGCTGCTCGGTCGTCGCAACTTGGTCGTGGGTACGACCGTTGTCATATTGCTCGTGGCGCTCGGCGCCGGCCAGGCCGCACTCGAGAGAGTGGCCTCCGCCCAGGCACGCGGCGGCGTCCAGGCACCCCGGTTCGAGGTGGACCCGCTCTGGCCTAAACCGCTCCCGAATCATTGGGTATTAGGCTCGGCCATCGGAGTCTCAGTTGACGGAGACGACCACGTCTGGATCGTCCACCGCAGTTCGGCCACCCTGGCCGCCGGCGAGAGGTCGCTGGAAACCGGGCAGGGCGACTGTTGCGCCGGCGCGCCGCCAGTGCTCGAGTTCGATCAGGCCGGCAACCTGCTCCGAAGTTGGGGGGGGCCAGGGGACGGCTACGAATGGCCCGACTCGAACCACGGGATCTTCATCGACCACAAGGGCAACGTCTGGATCGGCGGCAACGGAGGGCCCGATTCGCACATCCTGAAGTTCACCAAGGACGGCAAGTTTCTGATGCAGGTCGGAAAGAAAGGCGCGCGGCGTAAAGCCGGCGCGGCGTCGGGTAATAACGAAGGCGCTCAGACCGGCTTTGCCGGCGGTAGCAACGATCCGGGGAACTTCGGGCGCGTCGCGAAGATCTTCGTCGACCCCGCGACCAACGAGGCCTACATTTCCGATGGCTACCTGAACAAGCGCGTCGCCGTGCTCGATGGCGACACGGGGACTATGAAGCGCTGGTGGGGCGCCTATGGCAATAAGCCTGACGACGCTCCGCTCCCGCCTTACGACCCGGCGGCGCCGCCGTCCCAGCAGTTCAGGAATCCCGTGCACTGTGCCGACCTTTCGAACGACCGCCTGCTGTATGTCTGCGACCGGGTCGGCGATCGATTGCAGGTCTTCAGGCCGGACGGCACGTTCGTGAAGGAGGGGTTCTTCTCTAGGAACACCCGAAATGCCGGCTCCGTCTGGGACATCGCGTTCTCGAAGGACGCGGAGCAGAAGTACATCTTCATCGCGGACGGCGTGAACGAGAAGGTTCACGTGGTCGACCGCGACACGCTGCAGGAGTTGACGACATTTGGCGACGGCGGCCGACAACCCGGCCAGTTCTTCGGCGTACACAGCATCGCCACGGACTCGAGCGGCAACGTGTACACCACCGAGACGTACGAGGGTAAGCGTCTACAGAAGTTCGTCTACAAGGGTCTCGCGCCAGTCACCAAGCATGACCAGGGGACCGTCTGGCCCGCATCCAGTAACTAATCCTGTGGAATGGGAGGGCCGTGACGACTAGGCGGATGGCCTTGCGTGCGATCGTTGCGCTCGCGGTCCTGATGGCCCTTCCGGCCATTCGCGCATCCGCTCATGACATTCCACGTGACGTCACCGTACGGGCATTCGTCCGGCCAGATGGCGACCGTCTGCGTCTGCTGGTTCGGTTGCCGCTTCGCGGAATCACCGACGTCGAGTATCCGAGGCGGGAACGCGACTTCGTGAACCTGCCCCGCGTCGAGCCCGCGCTACGCGATGTCGCGACCCACTGGCTGGCGGAGCAGGTAGCGCTCTACGAGGAGGGAACGCGCCTGAAGGCGCCACGTGTCGCCTCAGTGCGGATGTCGCTTGAATCTGATCGGTCGTTCGCGTCCTACGACCAGGCATTCGCGCACATCACCGGCCCGTTGCTGTCCGCTGACACGACGCTCCTCTGGGAGCAAGGCTTACTCGATGTACTCTTCGAGTATTCGATCCGCTCGGACCGTTCTGATTTCGCCATTCACGCCGCGTTCGACCGGCTAGCACTGAATGTGCTGACCGTCCTGCGGTTCCTTCCGCCGGGAGGAGCGGTCCGGGCGTACGAGCTGGCAGGTGACGCGGGACTGGTGCCACTCGACCCGCGGTGGCATCAGGCGGCGCTTCGTTTCGTCAGGTTGGGCGCGGAGCACATCCTGGGTGGCGCCGATCACCTGTTGTTCCTGCTGTGCTTGACGATTCCGTTCCGGCGGGCCTGGCCGCTCGTGACGATCGTGACGTCGTTCACCGTTGCGCACTCCATCACACTCATCGCGTCGGCCTATGGCGCGGCTCCTGACGCGCTCTGGTTTCCGCCACTCGTCGAGACGGTGATCGCGCTGTCCATCGTGTACATGGCATTCGAGAACATCGTGGCCGCCCGGCTGCGGCGACGCTGGATCATCGCCTTCCTGTTCGGCCTCGTGCACGGTTTCGGTTTCTCGTTCGGGCTTGAGCACACGTTGCAGTTCGCCGGCGCCCACCTGCTGACCTCGCTTCTGTCGTTCAATGTGGGCGTGGAGCTGGGGCAGATCCTGGTGATCGCGGCGATCGCGGCCGGACTCGCGGTGCTGTTTCGGTTCGTCGTGACCGAACGGGTCGGGGCGGTCATCCTGTCGGCGCTCGTCGCCCACACCGGCTGGCACTGGATGACCGAGCGTCTGGCTGTGCTCAACCAGTTTCCCTGGCCCTCGGTGACCGCTGCCGGACTTGCGATGGGCCTTCGCTGGCTCATGGTGCTCGTCGCGCTCGCGGGAGTCTCCTGGCTGATCCCAGGGCTCTGGCGGCCCGGTGGGTCGCACGGAAACGAGGCTCCGGATTCGTCGAACTCCTGAGGCGCTTTTGCCAGCAGCCTCAGGAATTTAAATGTAAAATCCCCGGAACGTTCCCAAGGAGGCAGTTATGAGAGTTCGGAGTGTGCTGGTCGTTGCGTTCACGGTTGTGATGGGTCTTCTCCACGGACCGGCACCCGTCGGCCTCAGTGCCCAAGGCGACGCTGCGCTCAGCGGGATCGTGAGTTCGCAGGAAGAGGGCAACATGGAGGGCGTTCTGGTCATCGTCCGGAAGACTGGCGCGAACCATACGACGACGGTCGTGAGCGACGCGAAGGGTCGCTACAGCTTTCCGCGGACCCATGTGGACGCGGGCTCCTATGCGATGAGTATTCGAGCGGTCGGGTACGATCTCGTCGATCCGCGGCCGGTGGCCGTGGCATCCGGCACGGCCACGAGCCTCGACCTAACACTTCAGACGACGAAGGATCTGTCGAAACAGCTCACGCCGTACGAGTGGGTGATGTCGATGCCGGGCACGGAAGCACAGAAGGACAGATTCGTGTACCAGCCGAAGAGCTGCAACTACTGCCATTCGTTCCAGCGCATTGCGCGATCGAAGCATACCGGCGCCAGGTTCGCCCGCGTGATCAAGCGCATGAGCTCTTATTACCCGGACGGCACAGCCGTGAGCGACGATGGCCGGGGCTGGGGGCAGCCGCTACTGAATTACGGCGACTCGTTCGGACGTCCGACGCCAAACGGCCCGGCCGAAGGGGGTGGAGACAGTTGGGGTGGCTGGCCGTTGGGCGAACTTGGCGATTTCCTTGCCACGGCGAACCTCAGCGGCGGTCGCACAACCTGGCCCTACGAGTTAAAGGCGAGCTTGCCGCGCCCCACGGGCGCCGCGACACGCGTCATCATTACGCAGTGGGATCAGCCACGGAAGGTGGCCGTGTCCCACGACATGGGCGTCGACTCGAAGGGTAACGTCTGGTACGGGGACGAGAGCCACTCGGTAATCGGCAAGCTCGAACCGAAGACCCACACGTTCACCGAGTACGAACTACCCGCTGTCCCCGAAGGTCACCTGCCTGGTGTGCGGGACGTCGAGGTGGACGACGAGGACAATGTCTGGTTTCCGCTGCGCGTGGCCGGCGGCGCGTCTCTGCTGACCAAGTTCGAGCCGGCGACCCAGAAAGTGACGACGGTCGAGGGCGCGACCGGGCAGTTCATTGCCCACGGGCCGAATGACAAGATGTGGATGGGCGGCGCGGTCAATCCATTCCACCGGATCGACATGAAAACGATGAAGCTCGACGGAACATTTCTGGATGGCCCCGGGTACACAGGGTACCAGGTGGTCGTGAGCTCGAAGGGCAACCCGTACATGGCGTCGGTGGGCGTCGTTAACGGCTACGACGTGGCCGCTAAGGAGGCCAAGGTCTTTCCGATCACCAAGGGCACGTGGGGCCGCCGCGGCCGGATGGACGAACAGGACCGCTACTGGTTCGCCGAATACACCAGCGACAAGATCGGCATGCTCGATACGCGCACGGGGACTATCAAGGAGTGGCCGCTCCGCAAGTACTTCACGCCGTATGGGGCGAGCGCGACCGACAAGAAGGGTCACGTATGGGCGCCGAGCAACATGACGGATCGCCTGGCGCGGCTCAACCCGGAGACCGGCAAGGTCGTCGAGTACCTGATGCCGACCGAGACGGACGTCAAGGAGATCGAATTCGACCCAACGGCCACGGGCGACGTGCTGCTCATGAGCAATATGCGAAATGCCAGGATCCTGCGGGTGGAAGTCCTCGACTAGCCTGCGGAGAACGGTCCACGTTGGCCAGCCATCGAATGAACGGAGAGATGCCATGAAACTTGTCGCGGTGCTGTCGTGTTTTATCCTGTGCCTGTCGCTCGCCGGCGAGGAGCAGGCCTCAGCCCAGGGCCGCACGGTACTGGACGGTGTGTATTCGGAGGCGCAGGCCGCGCGTGGCAAAGAGGCCTACACGCAGGGGTGCGTCACTTGCCACATGGAGAGCCTCAGGGGCTTCTTCGAGGGCGGCGCGGCGCCGCCGATCATCGGCGAGAGCTTCGTCAAGGGCTGGGAGGCTGCCTCGGTGCTCGATCTGTTCGCCAAGCTCAGGGATACGATGCCGAAGGACAACGCCGACTCGGTGGACGAGGCGAGCAAGCTCGACATCCTCACGTATCTGCTGCAGATGAACGAGTTTCCGGTGGGGAAAGCTGACCTGGCGATGGACACGAGTCTGCTGGCTGGCACGATGGTCGTGCCTCTGACCGGCCTAACCGAACCCTCGCCTGGCTCGAGCGTACGCACCGTGGGTTGCCTGTTGCAGACACCTGACAAGACATGGGTGCTGACCAGCAGCCCAGCCCCGGTGAGAACGAGGGGCGGGCAGCCTTCGGAGGGCGCCGCCCTCGAGACTGCTGCCACCCAGCCGCTCGGCGATGGCACGACTCGCCTCATTGACGTGTGGCCGAGTCCGGAGGCTCACATCGGCCATCGGATGGAGGCCAAGGGCTTCCTGATCGATGTGCTACGTCAACGCGGGGGAGGGGACCTGGTTACGGGGCTGGGGATCAACCTCACGAGTCTGACGATGGTCGCCGAGAATTGCGGTAATTAGCAGCCACGGGTTACTGAGTGGACTAAGAGCCATGGCTCGTCCCGCGTGCGCTGCCAGCTGACCTGATGGCTCGGGTCCTTCGCTGGGCCACTTGAGGTACCAGGAAAGAGTGCTGTTGACAAGACTTGTTGCCTCGGCCTGACGTGGCCGCCGAGGTTCCCTCGCATGACCGTGCAACCCCCGGATTCCCGCGACTAATCAACCGAGCGTTCATCATCAAGATCAACCGCCTGCCGCGGTCTTGATCTCTCGGCCGCCGCACCTCGCGTCGAGGGCTTCAGTGCAGTCGGGTCAGCGAAGGATGAGGGACCCTGTTCGTCAGGCGTCCCCCAAACAACCTCCGTCGCCTCACTCAGCCGTGGAGTTGCCGAAGAACGGCGCGCCTATTCTTAGGCCTTTGCAGATGCTGGCTCCGGTTCGTACCCGAGGTTCGGCGTGAGCCAGCGCTCGGCGGCCTCGACGCTCAGGCCCTTCCGGCCGGCGTAGTCGGCCACCTGATCGCGGCCCAGCCGTCCCACCGTGAAGTAGGTTGCGTCCGGATGCGCGAAGTAGAGGCCGCTGACTGACGCGGCGGGCGCCATCGCGTACGAGTCCGTGAGCGTGATGCCCACATCAGGCGCGTCGAGCAGCGCGAACAGTTTCTGCTTTTCGCTGTGGTCCGGGCACGCGGGGTAGCCGAACGCGGGCCGGATGCCTCGATAGCGTTCCTCTACCAACTGGTCTTGCGAGAGTTGTTCATCGGCGCCGAAGCCCCAGTCCCGTCTGGCCTGGGCGTGCAGGTACTCCGCAAACGCCTCCGCCAGGCGATCGGCGAGGGCCTTGACGAGAATGGCCGAGTAGTCGTCGTTCGCCGCCTCGAATCCGTGGGCCAGCGCGTCCGCGCCGATGCCGGTGGTCACCGCGAAGGCTCCCAGGAAGTCGGTCTTCCCGCTGTCAGAAGGTGCTACGAAATCGGCGAGTGAGCAGCAGGGGCGGTTCGCGCCGGCCTCCTCCTGTTGCCGGAGCATGTTGAAGCGCATGAGTTCCTCGGAGGAGGCGCTCGATGGTTGCGGGTCGAAGACCACGATGTCATCTCCGTCGCTGTTGACTGGCCAGAAGCCATAGACGCCACGCGCCGTCAGCAGGCCTTCCGCGACGATCCGATCGAGCAGTAACCGCGCCTGGGCGTACAAGTCTCGCGCGGCCTCTCCGTATTTCGGGTGGTCGAGGATGGCGGGGAACCGACCTTTCAGTTCCCAGGCCGAGAAGAAGAGGGTCCAGTCGATGAACGGCACTAGGTCGGCCAGTGGTACCTCTATCTGCCTGGCGCCGGTAAACCCGGGCGTGTTCAGATCGCTCCAATCCGGCCGGACGCGGCGTGTGAGCGCGGCCGCATAGGGCACGAGCGGGCGGCGCTTCAGCGCGCTGTGCTGGAGGCGGAGCTTCTCCTGCAGTTGGCGATTGTCGCGATTGGCTGCGTCGCTGCGTGTTGGGCTCAGGAGCTTCGACACCACGTCCACGGCTCGAGATGCGTCGAGGACGTGTACCACGGCATGTTCGTACTCGGGGGCCACCTTGACGGCCGTGTGCTGGGGACTCGTCGTGGCCCCGCCGATGAGCAGTGGCATGGTGAAACCGCGGCGTTTCATTTCCTTCGCGACGAACACCATCTCGTCGAGTGATGGCGTGATGAGACCGCTGATCCCGATCAGGTCTACGTTCCGCTCGACGGCTTCCCGCAGGATCGTGTCGGCCGGTACCATCACCCCGAGGTCGATGACCTCGTAGTTGTTGCACGCGAGTACGACGCCGACGATGTTCTTGCCAATGTCGTGCACGTCGCCCTTCACCGTGGCCATCAGGATCTTGCCCTGTGCTTGCGGGGCGGCGCCGGTGCGCCGCTTCTCCTCTTCCATGTAGGGCAGCAGGTACGCGACGGCCGTCTTCATGGCGCGCGCGCTCTTGACCACCTGTGGCAGGAACATCTTGCCGGCGCCGAAGAGGTCCCCGACGGTTCGCATGCCGTCCATTAACGGGCCCTCGATGACGTCGAGTGGCCGGGGCAACGCCAGCCGAGCCTCCTCGGTATCGGCCTCGATGAAATCGACCACGCCGTGGATGAGTGCGTGGGTCAGCCGTGCGCCGACCGGACTCTCGCGCCACGCCAGGTCGAGCACTTGCTTGCTAGCGCCGCCCTTGACGGAGTCGGCGAACTGCACCATCCGTTCGGTGGCATCGGGACGCCGATTGAAGATGATGTCCTCGACGTGTTCCAGGAGATCCTTCGGGATGTCCTCGTACACGACCAACTGACCGGCATTGACGATGCCCATGTCGAGGCCAGCCTTGATGGCGTGGAAGAGGAACGCCGAGTGGATCGCCTCCCGTACGCCATCGTTGCCTCTGAATGAGAACGACAGATTGCTGATGCCGCCGCTAACCTTGGCGCCGGGACAGGTCTGCTTGATGATCTTCGTGGCCTCGAGAAAGTTCACACCGTATGGGTTGTGTTCTTCGAGGCCGGTGGCGATGGCCAGGATGTTCGGATCGAAGATGATGTCGGTTGGGTCGAAGCCGGCCCGAGTGGTCAGCAGCGCGTAGGCGCGTTGGCAGATGGCCACCTTGCGCTCCACCGTGTCCGCCTGACCTTGCTCGTCGAACGCCATCACGACGGCAGCCGCTCCGTAGCGCCGTACGACCTCGGCCTTGCGGAGAAAGTCCTCCTCACCCTCCTTCAGGCTGATCGAGTTGACGATGCCCTTGCCCTGGACACACTTGAGGCCCGCTTCGAGCACCGACCACTTCGAGCTGTCGATCATGATCGGCAGGCGTGCGATTTCGGGCTCGGTGGCGATTAGGTTGAGGAAGGTCGTCATCGCCTGCTCGGAGTCGAGCATGCCTTCGTCCATGTTGACGTCAATGATGTTGGCGCCGCCGCGGACCTGGTCGAGCGCCACGGCGGCGGCCGCCATGAAGTCACCACCTTTGATCAGGCGAGCGAATCGCTTCGATCCGGTGACGTTCGTCCGCTCGCCGATCATGATGAAGTTGCTGTCTGGACGGATGACGAGTGTTTCGAGGCCGGAGAGTTGCGTGAACCCTGGTTCGATCGGCGGTTCGGACTCCGCATGGGAAGGCGACGGTGCCGAGGCCGCAATGGCCTGGCCAAAGTTGGCCGCGGCAGGCCTCGGCCGAGGTGAGACACCGTCGATTATCTTGACCACCGCGCGGACGTGATCGGGCGTCGTGCCGCAGCAACCGCCC
>Ga0302135_10000044_pt1 | contig 70785 bp, 73 predicted proteins | sample CBN3_surface_MG_FD_203119 | JGI IMG/M metagenome (GOLD analysis project Ga0302135, IMG submission 203119) | Marine microbial communities from Western Arctic Ocean, Canada - CBN3_32.1 | ecosystem: Environmental > Aquatic > Marine > Oceanic | place: Canada: Western Arctic Ocean | collected...
GTACAGGTAGAGCAGGCCCCGTGGGGGCTGTTGAAGCTGAAGGTCCGAGGCTCAAGCTCACCCAGGCTGATGTTGCAGTGAACGCATGCGAACTGCTCCGAGAAGATTCGCTCTTCCCCTTCGGTGTCCGCCACGAGCACAGTGCCATTGGCCATCTTGAGCGCACTTTCCACCGAATCGGCCAACCGACTGGGGTCTGAGCTTGCGCCGATCACGAGACGGTCAACTACAACCTCGATGGTATGCCACTTCTTGCGGTCCAGATCGAAGGTCTCGGACAGGTCGTGGACATCGCCGTTGACACGAACGCGAACGTACCCGGCGCCGCGAGCCCGATCGAACACGTCCTTGTGCTCACCCTTCCGGCGCCTCACCATCGGCGCCAAGACTTGGATTCGAGAGCCCTCCGGCATCGCTAGAATGGCGTCCACGATCTGCTGCACCGTCTGCATCTCCACGAGGCGGCCGCACTTGTAACAGTGCGGCCTGCCCACCCTGGCGAAAAGCAGGCGCAGGTAGTCGTATACCTCGGTGACGGTCCCCACCGTGGAGCGCGGGTTCCGGGAGACGCCCTTCTGGTCGATGGAGATAGCCGGGGACAGGCCGCCTATATAGTCGACATCTGGCTTGTCGATGCGACCCAGGAACTGCCTTGCATAGGCGGAGAGGGACTCGACGTAGCGCCGCTGGCCCTCGGCGTACACCGTGTCAAAGGCAAGCGAACTCTTTCCCGACCCCGACACCCCGGTCATTACGACCAGCTTGTTACGGGGGATGGTTACGTCTATGTCCTTGAGGTTGTGCTCGCGGGCGCCCTGGACGACGATATTTTCCAGTGGCAAAGGCGATTCTCCGAAGGGGTTTTCCTTGGGTTGAGGAAGCCCAAATGGGCGAATTCCATTCTACCACTGGGGACATTCCATTGATATAATAGCACGGTTGTGCTACCTGCCGGCTATTCTGTCTCTTGATGGCTAGCGTAACCAATGTCGCCTACTCGCCGCAGGCGGCTCTGTCGCAAAGAGTCCGGAGGGCCTGTATAGGAAAATTGATATGGAAATACTCGCTTACCGATGAACAAGCAACCGCAACCGGAGATCGAACGAGACAACGACGTGGCCGCCAGCCTGGCAGTTTCCCTAGACGGCTATGTTGCACGACTCGACGGTGCCGTTGACTTCCTGGAGAAGTATCCCCTCGCCGATTTCGACTTTAATCACTGGGCGGAACGGAACTATGTCCGGCCCGTTGCCTCCGGAGCTTAGCAGTGTGCTGGCAACAGCCGGCTGCGTCGGAGGCGCCCGTTCTATGTAGGGCTACGGCGACCTGCTGGAACGCGTGAGCAAAAGGCTGGTGATGGCCGAGAACACGTTCGGCCTGCGCAAGTTGTCACTCAGCGAAGGGTTGCTCGCGGAAGGAAGGCGTATCCTGGGCGTGGCCCGGGAACTGGCCGCCTTCGGAGTCCTAGGCTACGGAATGATCGTTTATAGCAAGCCGGCAGAATACTTAGGAGGCCGGCACCGCTCTCAGTAATGCTCCTCGTGATTGGGGGCTGTCCTCGCGCGCGCATCTTCCTGCTATAATGCCGCGGAAAACCCCCAGCCCTGCGAATTTTGAGGTGAAGCCCAATGCCGACAGAGAATCTGGCGTCCGGTGATGCCGCCGAGATGGAAGTCGAGGTCACAGCAGATCTTACTATCAACAGGATGGGCCGACCCGGCGCAGATGTGCTGTCGACGCCGTCCCTACTCAAGCTCATGGAGATGTGCAGCATAGAAGTCACCGACCCTCGCCTCTCCGACGGTCACGTCACGGTGGGCTACGCGGTCGACGGTCTCAGACACATGGCTCCTACAGCGATTGGTGCGGTGGTGAGAATCAGGTCCGTAATCACCGAGGTTAACGGCACTCGTCTCTCGTATGAAATCGAGGCCTTTGATGGAGACAAACAGATCGGCGTCGCCAAGCACAAGCGCGCCGTGATATCTAAGGACGGATCATAGAGTGCAAGGGCTGCTTAGCTCCCTCTCATGGTCTAACGAAAGAGGCTCTGGCTCCGCCGTTGTTGTGTCTATGGAGGTCTGATATACTTATATGGTTTTTCCTGGCAAGTACGAATGGGGTTCGAGCCGGGGCTCGAAATCAGCGGCCATTGACCCGAGTGAATGAAGTCCCCCAATCCGCTCCGCTCCGAGCTGAGCTTGGAACGGTGCGGCCCCAAAGACTTTTCCTGACACCCTGAGACTGTGTGAATCGCAGCGAAAGGAGCGGGCTATTGAAGTGGACTGACTACGAGAAGGCTGAATCGGTGGAGGAGGCGGTGCGCCTACTTGCGGCCGGCGGTGGCAGTGCGAGGGCGTTGGCTGGCGGTACCGACCTCCTGCCCAAGGCGAGGGGCGGAGTCTTCGAGACCAACCTCATCGTCGATGTTAAGGGGATACCGGAACTAAATGTTCTTTCTTACGACGCTGGCAAGGGGTTGACCTTAGGCGCGGCGGTGCCGTGCTACAAGATCTACGCCGATGCTGATGTCAAGGCGAACTATCCGGGCATCATGGACGCCGCGACCCTAATCGGCGGGATTCAGATCCAGGGCAGGGCCTCCATTGGCGGTAACCTGTGTAACTCTGGTCCGAGCGCGGACTCGATCCCGGTATTGATCGCCCTGGGTGCCACTGCCAACATCGAGGGACCCGACGGATCCCGACAGGTGGCTGTCGAGGATTTTTGCACCGGGCCAAGCAAAAATGTTCTGAAGACGGGCGAGCTGCTGGTTTCTCTTAGCATCCCCGCTCCCGCCGCGAACTCAGGGGCCCGGTACTTGCGGTTCATCCCGAGGAACGAGATGGACATCGCCGTTGTCGGCGTTGGCGTCTCCGTAGAGTTGGATAACGGGAACTTTAAATCCGCGAGGCTCGCCCTCGCCGCGGTGGGTCCGACACCTCTATTCGTCAAAGCGGTTGGCGCCGCTCTAGCGGGCAAGCCTGCCAACGACGAGACCATTGCAGCGGCTGGCCAGATTGCGAAAGGTGCGGCCACACCCATCACCGACATGCGCGGGACCATTGAGTACCGCAAGCACCTGTGCGACGTGCTGACCCGGCGAGCTCTCAGCACCGCCGTCAACCGTGCCAAGGGAGGCGAGTAGATGTCTAGCAAGACCCATGTACAGACTCGAATCAACGGCGAAGATGTAGAGTTCCTTTGCGAGCCGCGACAGAGCCTGTTGGAGTGTCTACGCGACGTTCTAGGGCTGACGGGAACTAAGGAAGGGTGCAACGACGGCAACTGCGGCGCTTGCACGGTCAACATGGACGGTCGCATTGTCGACTCCTGCCTGGTTCTCGGTGTCGAGGCCGAGGGCGCCGAGATCACGACCATTGAGGGAGTTGCGTCCGCAGATGGACTGCACCCCATCCAGCAGGCGTTCCTCGAGAACGCTGGACTTCAGTGCGGCATTTGCACTCCGGGCTTTATCATCTCCTCCAAGGCCCTGCTTGAAGCAGAGCCTGAGCCGACCGAGGGACGGATCAGGCTCTGGTTGGCAGGTAACCTGTGCCGATGCACCGGTTACGACAAGATCGTCCGGGCCGTCACCGATGCGTCTGAGAAGATGGCTTCGGCCTAGGCGCGAAATGCGCCGGGCGGGTCGAGGCTTGGTGCTGGTCATAGAGACCAGAACATGCTTCGCCTGACGGGGTGTGCGGAGAGGCACAGCCCCTTTGCTGGGGGTGTGAGGGTGTTCTCCTCACTACCAATACCCCTCTTTACCTTTGATATAGAGAGCAGGCGAACGGACTTTCCCGAAACCTGCGATTTCATGTTTAGGCTAACGGATGGGGCTGCCAAGACAGCCACTCACATGGAGGTGGAGCCTTGACGACAACCTACGAACCCAATGTGGTCCTCTCGACCAAGGAATACGATGTTGTGGGCACACGGCCCATCCGACACGATGGAGCCGACAAGGTCACTGGCAAGGCGCGCTACGGCGCCGACTACAGCGTCAGGACTCAGCTCTACGGCAAGATACTGCGAAGCCCCCACGCCCACGCCAACATAAAGTCCATCGACACTAGCAAAGCCGAAGCCCTTGAAGGCGTCCGAGCTGTTGTAACTCATAAGGACTTCCCCTCGGCACTTGAGGGCGATGACGCAGTGCAGGCAATGCGAGAAGGCATAATGGCCTCCGGCAGGGTGCGCTTTAAGGGGCATCCGGTGGCTGGTGTTGCCGCGCTCAACGTCCACATCGCCGAAGAGGCAATAGGCCTGATAGAGGTGGAGTACGAGGTACTTGGCTCCGTCATGACGACGCAGGATGCCATGGCAGATGGTGCGCCAATACTCTACGACGACCTCAGGACAGACGAGCTCGGCGAAACCATCGAAGGAAACACCAACGTCGCGCAGCATATTCAGTACAGCCTTGGCGACATCGACAAGGGCTTTGCCGAGGCCGATGTCATCGTGGAGCGCGAGTTTAACACAGCGACGGTGCACCAGGGCTACATTGAGCCCCACAACTGCACCGTGGACTGGAACAAGGACGGCCGCGTCTACATCTGGAACTCGACCCAGGCCCCCTTCGATGTCCGCGACCAGACCGCACAGATACTCGGGCTGGACGTGGTCAACGCCAAATTGACCCCGATGGAGATCGGTGGTGGCTTCGGAGGCAAATGGGAGCCATATGGCGAGCCCGTCGCGGCGCTGCTATCCAAAAATACCGACCACCCGGTGAAGATTGTCCATACCAGGACCGAAGAGTTCGACAGCACGGGTCCGACACCTGGCTCCAACATTAGGGTCAAAATCGGTGCCACCAAGGACGGCAAGTTCACCGCCGCCAAAGCCTACATCGCTTTCGAGGCCGGGTTCTCGGCCGGCTCGGTCATTGAGGCCGGAGCCCAGTGCGTCTTCGCCTGCTACGACATAGCCAACGGCCTGGTCGATGGCTATGATGTCGTCGTTAACAAGCCCAAGTCGGCCGCTTATCGCGCCCCCGGCTCGACCCACGTGGCCATGGCCACAGAGACGGTAGTGGATGAGCTCTCCAAGGAACTCGGCATTGATCCGATCGAGCTTCGCCTGCTGAACGCCACAAAAGAGGGCACGCGCCGGGTCGATGGCCCGCGGTTCCCGAGGATCGGCTGCGTTGAGGTTCTTGAGGCGTTGCGGGACCATCCCCACTACAAGACTCCCCTTGAGGGACCCAATCAAGGTCGCGGCCTCGCCATCGGTTTTTGGTTCAACGCTGGGATGCAGTCCAGTTGTAGCATCGCGGTGAACGCCGACGGCTCCGTCACCCTGGTTGAGGGATCCCCGGACATCGGCGGCTCGCGCGTCGGTCTCGCAATGCAGGCTGCTGAAACCCTCGGCATCACAGCCGAGGAGGTCAGGCCCTCAGTAGTGGACACCGACTCCGTAGGTTACACTGCAGGCACCGGCGGAAGCCGGGTCACCTTCGCCACTGGTTGGGCTGTATACGAGGCATCTCAAGACATCAAACGTCAGATGATAACGCGTGCCGCCACAATCTGGGACATTGATGCCGATTCAATCGAGATGGAAAAGGGCGTCATTCAGTCCAAGACCAACTCCGAGTTGAAGATGACTTTCAGGGAGTTGGCAGCCCAGCTCAACGACACCGGCGGCCCGATCATGGGCCGGGGCACTGTCGATCCGAGTGGCGAGGGCGGAGCCTTCTGCGCCAATATCGTGGATGTTGAGGTCGATCCGGATACAGGCAAGGTCGACGTAATCCGAGTCACCGCCGTCCAGGATGCCGGCAAGGCCATTCACCCCAGCTACGTCGAAGGCCAGATTCAGGGCGGAACCGTCCAAGGAATTGGCTGGGCACTGAACGAAGAGTACTTCATGAACGACAAGGGCACGATGACCAACAGCACATTCCTGGACTACAGGATGCCGACATCGCTGGACACGCCCATGATCGACACGGTTATCGTCGAGGTCGCCAACCCTGGCCATCCATACGGTGTGCGCGGCGTCGGTGAGGTCTGCCTCGTACCGCCGCCGGCAGCGATAGCAAACGCCATTCACGACGCTGCTGGGGTCCGGCTGAGGAATCTGCCGATGAACCCCGGGGTTGTTATGAACGCGATCTGGAACAAGTAGGCAGGCAAACGTGGCGACGGTCTTTGTCCCGGCACTCATGAGGAAGTTGACCGATGAAAAGGCCACGCTGGAGGTGCCGGGAGTGACGGTGCGCGAGGTCATAAACAACCTCGAATCGGAGTATCCTGGCACCAAAGACAGGCTGGTCGATAAGTTCAAGATCAAGGCCAGCATATCCGTGGCGGTTGATGGGGAGATAAGCCCCATGGGAATCCTCGCCAAGGTCGGTGAGCATAGCGAGGTGCACTTCCTGCCTGCCATCGGTGGTGGCCACTAGGGTTGTAACAGAGCGCCGACGCCGACCGGAACATACGCAACGTAGAAAGGGCCGATGTCGTCACAAAACGGCATCGGCCCTTTCTCATTCGGTGTTATGTGCACAGGGTCATGCTAGTCCTGTGGGCCCTCACGACAGAACATATTTATTCGGTTTTCCTTGAAACAAAATGGGGGGACTCATGACAGACGATCCGATCAGAGGGGTGATGGTACCGATCTTGACGCCCTTGACGCCTGACGAAAGGGTCGATACCGCCTCACTACGACGCCTCGTCGCCTATCTGCTTGACAACGGAGTGCACGGGATTTGGGCTGCCGGGACCACCTCCGAATTTGCAGCGCTATCTGGCGACCAGCGGAACCTGAGTATCGAGACCGTGGTCGATGAGGTTCGTGGTCGGGTGCCGATCATTGCCAACATCTCCGCTCCCGCGACCGGACTGGCGATCGAGGTGGGCCAAGCGGTCAAGGACCTGGGGCTCGCAGGCATCGCTGCCACGCCGCCCTTCTACTACCCCTCAGCCCAGGACGAGTTGTTGGACCACTTCCGCTATATTCAGGATAGCTTCGACGTGCCCCTCTGGGTGTACAACATCCCGTCGACGGTAAAGACCGTAGTAGATCCTGCAACCGTTGCCACGCTCGCTGAGGAGGGCACGGTGGTTGGGATCAAGGACAGTTCCGGGGCGGGGGAGCCGTTGGCACAGCTCAACCTCCTATGTGAACAGGGAGACTTCGAGCTCTACCGGTTCATCGGAACCTCCCTCAGGATCAGCACAGCTACGAGCATTGGCGTCCATGGGGTCATTCCGAGCATTGCCAACCTTGTGCCGGCCGCTGCGGCGAGTGCATGGGAGGCGGGAGACACGGGAGACACCGACGCGGCCTTGGAGTTCCAATCCAAGGTCATGGTGGCTTCCAACACGACTCGTCTCGCCAAAGGGGGCGGGCCCAGCGCCGGGGCAATCTCAGGCATGAAGTCTGCCCTCAAGATCATGGGCGTTATCGACTACGATACCGTCACGCGACCGCTAAGGGGCTTGACCCAGGAAGAGAAAAAGGGGATCCCGGCGGTTCTCGAGGAACTGGGGCTTTCAAGCTGAGTTCAGGTAAGGAATGTTAGACTTCACCTCGGGCCTTTGCTATGATGAGTGAGTGTCCGAGAGCAATAATTGCTAGTAATAGCGACGTTTCTACGAATTCCGGCGCATCTTTTTGGAGGCCGTGATTATGACTCCCGAAGAATTCACATTCACCAAATTCGCCAACAATGCTTTCTATCGCAGGCAGAACGCCACGCTGATCGATATGGCGGGCGTCGGCTCAGGTCAGCGCATCGTCGATCTTGCTTGTGGCAACGGCGGTGTGACGAAGCTCATCGTTGAGCGCCTCCGTGGCGCCCGCGACTCGGTGATCATCGCGATCGACCACTCGTCTGAGATGCTACGCCTCGCGATGGAGGAGCTCAGGGACGCACGCTCCGCCGCGGTGCAGTATGTCCAGAGCCAGGTCGAGCAGGTTTCGGAGGCCGTCAAGGAGTCGGCGGACACCGTCTTTTTCTGCAACGCCATCCACTACGTCCCGGACAAAGAGCAGCTCCTAACCGAGATATTTAGGGCTCTGAAGCCTGGTGGCAAGTTGGCATTCAACACGGCATTCTTTGAGGGGGCTCACCCACCCGACACGATGGTATTCGCGCGCAAGTGGATGATGCGCTCTGTTCGCATCTTGCGTCGCGAGCACGGCCTTTCGATCGTGAGGTCGGACAAGGTGGAGTCGCGCAACCAGCTCACCCCGGAAGAGTATCGAGAATTGCTCGAAGACAACGGATTCAGGATAGTCAAACAAGAGATCGAGACCGTGCCCGTGCCCATGGAGGGTTGGCGGGATATCAGCGGTTTCAAGGATTTCATTGGCGGTGCAATGCCCGGGGTGCCGATGGATAAGGCAAGCCAGGCGCTGCAGGCAGGCTGCGAGCAGATTTTCGCCGAGATGAAACGCGAATTTGTGGACCGAAACTGGCTGCGAATTGTGGCCGTCCGCGTCTAGTCTCCGAATACGAAGTCGATTTCGAACAAACGGCAGGGCTCCTGCGTCATGCCGGCATCTTCGTAGGCCCGTCGAGCGCCAACGTTGGTCTCGACGGCAAAGAGCCTGATGCCACACACGTCCGTCTCCCCTTCTTCGCGCCGAGTTGACAACGTAGTCATGCATTGCCCGGCATACGCCCTTGCGTCGCCATTCCCGGGACACGGAGACGTTCTCGATCTTCCAGAAGTGGCCGTGTTGCCATGGGTTCCACTCCGGGATGACGTGTAGGATACCGGCCACGGCCCCGCCACAGAGTCCGCCAGTACGCAGAATCCCCGGTCACCGGAGTCTAGGACTGCTGTAACCCCGTCTTTGAGCCGCTAGGATGACACGCCCTTGCTCTCCATTTCCACAGCAATTGCTGTGTTGAGATCGACAATGGCTGCGAGGTCACCGGCGTCGCCTCTCCGAATCGTCACGTTGGCGGTCGTCGTGAGGTGTCATCCTTGCCTGGAGTTAGTTGGTCCACATAGGGACCATTTGTGGTCTCCTGTAGTATACCAGTGAGGCCGCATAACCCCGCTTGTGGGCGTCGATATTATCGCTATAATGAAGGTCGACCGAGACCCACGCATTACACCCGTAGAGGGGGAACATCGAATGGTGACTCGTATTGGTATCAACGGATTCGGGCGCATTGGCAGGCAGGTGACCAGAGCCATCAAGGAGCGTTACCCCGACAAGCTGCAGGTCGTGGCCATCAACGACCTTGCCGATACCCAGACGAACGCCCACCTCTTCAAGTACGACTCCAACTACGGAACATACCCAGGCACCGTCGAGGCTACCGAGGACGGCATCCTGATCGACGACAGCCTGGTCAAAGTGCTCGCTGAGCGAGATCCGGCTGATTTGCCGTGGGGCGACCACGGCGTGGACATCGTTGTGGAGTCCACCGGCTTCTTCACCGATGGGCCGAAGGCAGCTGGCCACATGAAGGGCGGTGCCAAGAAAGTCATCATTTCCGCTCCGGCAAAGGGGGAAGATGCGACGCTGGTTCTCGGGGTGAACCCGGAAATCTACGACCCCCAGAAGCACAACGTCGTTTCCAACGCGTCCTGCACCACTAACTGCATTGCGACGATGGCCAAGGTTCTTCACGACAACTTCGGTATCGAGCGTGGCTTGATGACAACGATCCACTCGTACACGGGCGACCAGAATATCCTGGACAAGGTACACGAGGATTTGCGGAGGGCGCGATCCGCGGCGCAGAATATCATTCCCACCACGACTGGAGCCGCCAAGGCGGTGGGAGTGGTCCTGCCGGAGCTGAACGGCAAGATCCACGGAATGGCATTCAGAGTGCCCACGGCTACCGGATCCGTAACCGACTTCGTTGCCAACCTGTCCAAGGGAGCATCGGAGAAGGACATCAATGATGCCTACCAGGAGGCGGCGGCGGGCAGCCTTTCCGGCATTCTCCAGTACACCGACGAGCCGCTCGTAAGCAGCGATTTCATCGGCAATCCCCACAGCTCCATTATCGACGGCCTCTCCACCATGTCGTTGCAAGACGATATGGTCAAAGTAGTGGGGTGGTACGACAATGAGTGGGGCTACAGCTCTCGGACAGCCGACCTGGCGGCATTTCTGACGGACGCAGGCTTCTAGGTACTGCGCACGCTGAGTTGGGCTGGCTAGGCCTGTGCCCAGCGACCAGTAGGCTTTTTGCCCATGGTTTCGACAGGCTCGTCACGAGTGTGAAGTGACAATGGAAGGACTGTGGGCTAGCTCTCATCCGTGCCGACCGCCTCGATCCCTCCATCGCGCACCGCGAACCTGGCCATTTGCGATAGGTATTGGTCCCCCACCAGGGCCTGGTCCGCGCTCGTGATGAAGCATTGCTGGTATTGGTTGGCGAGGTCTAGTACCTGTGCTCGCCGCTCTGCGTCTAGCTCCGAGAGCACGTCGTCCAGCAACAGGATGGGCTCATCGTCCCGCTCTTTCCGCAGGATGCTCGCCTCGGCCAACTTTAGTGCCAGAACAGCGGTCCTGGACTGGCCTCGTGATGCATACGGCCCTGCTGGAATGCCTCCCAGCATCACAACAGCGTCGTCTCGATGCGGTCCCGACACCGTGTGGCCCTGGGCAAGCTCCCTGGGACGTGTGGCTATAAGGGCGGTTCTTAGTGCGTCGCCGAACTCCTCCTCGCCGTGCTCCGTGGGGGCTTGGACGCCGGGGCGGTAGGCCAGCCTGAGCGACTCGCCCTCACCCGATAGGTCGCCATAAAGAGCCGCGATCATTCCCGACAGCGTCTCTATCACACTGGCGCGCCTGAACATTATGTACTTGCCGGACTCGACCAGCTCGTCGTCCCAAAATTCCAGCTCTCCGGCCCCGGACCGACCGTCCCGTACGAGCTTGAGAAGGTGGTTTCGCTGGGCGACGACCTTCTGGTACCTCTGTACCGACCTCAGGTACTCTCGGTCGAGCTGCGAGATCAGGATGTCGAGGTACCTGCGTCGCGTCGATGGAGGTCCGAACACCAGTTCCAGGTCCTGGGCGCTGAACATCACTGCGTTGACCTCGCCTACCAGTTCTGACGCACGGCGAGGCGCCCCGTTGACCCGCACGAGCTTTTGGACCGTGAAGTCCTCTGTAGGTGCCAGCTCCGAGGTATCACCACCGTCCTGCGACCCGTTGGCGGCCACCTTGAAGTTGACCTGCACCCGGGTGTCACCACTGCGGCGCTGAATTGTGGCGGACACCTGGGCGTGGCTGTCTCCGTCGACCGACTGGCGGCGCACTAGTTCCCGATCGGTGGAGGCCCGAAGCGACTTTGCGATGGTCAACATGTACAGAGCCTCGATCAGGTTGCTCTTGCCCTGGCCGTTGGCCCCGTGGAGCAAGACCATTCCCGGCTCGAAGTCGGCCTCCAGCTCCACATAGCTGCGAAAATTGGAGAGGCTCAGATGGGTGATGTAGATTAGGGATTCTCGCTCAGGGGTATTTTAGGGTGGGCAGAGAGCCCATCAGACTATGCTTCAGATTGCTCGACGCTCGGTCCCTCTTGTGCGTGCAGAGCCATGAACTCGTCCTCGGTGATCACCTTCACCCCGAGGGCCTCGGCGTCCGCAAGCTTCGAGCCCGCATCCTCACCGGCGATCAGGTAGTCGGTCTTCTTGCTTACACTACCGCTAACTGCCCCACCGGCGGCCTTGATGCGGCCCTGAATGTCCGAGCGGCTAGACTCCCGCAGCCGTCCAGTCACCACGAACTTGAGGCCGGCCAGGGTGGGTGTGGCCCGCTCTGGCCGCGCTTCATCCTGCAATCGCACGCCAGACTTTCCTAGCCGGTCGATCACGTCGCGGTTGGAGCCGTTCTGAAAATACGACACTACGGATTCCGCGATCTTTGGCCCCACCGAAGGGATCGCGGTGAGCGCCTTCTCGTCAATGTCCATCAGTTCGTTCATCGAGGGATATGCTTCGGATAGGAGCTCGGCGACCTCGGCGCCGACGTGGGGGATGCCCAGCGCCACTAGCAGTCGAGCGAGTGGCCGGTCTTTACTGGCCTCAATGGCCGCCAGCAGGTTGGACGCGCTCTTCTCGGCCATGCGCTCCAGATCCAGCAGGTCGTCCTTTTGTAGACGGTACAGATCGGCTGCATCCTTGATCTTGTTGCTATCAAGTAGCAAAATGACCTGCTTTATCCCCAGACCGTCGATGTCCATTGAGCCCCGGCTCACGAAGTGCTCGAGGAGCCGGACGAGTTGTGCTGGGCACTGGACGTTGGCACAGGCCGTTGCTGACTCGCCCTCCAAGCGCACCACCGCTTCATCGCAGCTCGGACAAACCGTTGGCATCTCGTACTCGGGCTCTTTCCCGGTGCGACGCTCCGTAATCACTGAAACGACCTGCGGGATCACCTCACCCGCCCTTTCCACGACGACCCAGTCTCCTTTGCGAATGTCCTTCGTTTTTATGTAGTCTTCGTTATGGAGCGTTGCGCGTCTCACCTGCACACCGCCCACGTCCACTGTTGTGAGGACAGCGTAAGGGCTGAGCCTCCCCGTGCGGCCTACGGCGACCTCTATGCTTTCGAGCTGTGTCACCGACTGTGTCGCCGGGAACTTGTAGGCGATGGCCCATCGCGGCTCTCTGCCCACCTGGCCCAGGTGGCGTTGTAGGTCGAGCCGGTTCACCTTTATCACAACCCCGTCACACCCGTAGTCCAGCGTCTCCGCTTTCTCGACCCAGGTTCGATAGTAGTCGGCAGCCTCCGCGATGTTTGTTACCAGCGCGTTGTTCGGGTTGGTCTTGAATCCCAGGTCTTGTAGGTACGACAGCGTATCCAATTGCGTCGCCGGTCCAATCGGCTCCGCCACTCCATAGATGTAGATGTCCAGTGGACGACGGGAGACGTCTTGGGGGTCGATCTGTCGAATCGAGCCAGCGGCCGTGTTTCGCGGGTGAGCATACGGAGGCAGTTCCTTGGCGATGCGCTCCTCGTTGAAGCGCTGGAACGCCGACAAAGGGAAAAGAACCTCACCCCGGACCTCGAATCGCGCCGGGAAATCTCCGTTGACCTCCAGCGGTATGCTGCGGATCGTGCGCAGGTTCTGTGTCACGTCCTCGCCCACAGTGCCATTGCCGCGGGTCGCCCCTCGCACTAGTTCCCCATCCTCGTAGGTCAGCGCCACGGCCAGGCCGTCGTACTTCAACTCGCACGCCATGTCGAACGCATCGCTCTCCAGCGTCTCTGCCGTGCGTCGGTGCCACGCCAACAGCTCGTCATTGTCGAAGGCGTTACCCAGGCTGAACATCTGCACCGCGTGCGTGGCCTGGGCGAACCCGGAAGAGGGCTCCGCCCCGACACGCTGTGTCGGAGACTGGGGCGTCACAAGTTCCGGGTGCTGCGCCTCGAGTTCCCTCAACTCCCGAATCAGGACGTCGTACTGGGCGTCGCCGATCTCGGTCGCGTCGAGCACGTAGTAGCGGTGATTGTGGTAGTCAAGGCTGGCGCGCAGCTCGGCAACGCGGTTCAGCACGTCAGGTGATGTCATTCACTCCACCATGTTTCGTCGTCGTAGTGGTGACCAATCCTGATAATACCATGGCGGCACAGCCGCATTTGTAGGCATGTGTGTTGTCTTAGGGTGCAACGGTTCTCTCGCGGCGCGGTTCCCAGACGAAGGCCACTCGCCTCTCATGCTGTCCTCCCAACACCTTATCAATCCGAGGATCGTCATTTCCACGGTACGTGAGCAGCAGGCCGTGAATTGAGCCATCCACCCCGAAAAGTTCTGGACCGGGTGCATGTGGAATAGCTATACTATCGGGACTCATGTCGCGCAGAGACGCATCCGATTTGATAAGCGTAGTCCTCCTTTGGGAGAGTAGCTTGGCCCCCTCGCAAAAATTCCTGGATTATGTTGCCGGTTATCCGGCCCTGATGGCCATCGGCAACACTCCGGCGGCCCGGTTGGACCTGGACACCGGCGACGCCAACGTGTATGCCAAGTATGAGCAGCTCAACCCTGGAGGTTCCATCAAGGATCGTCCAGTACTTAGGATGCTCGTGGAGGCAATCCTGTCCGGTGATCTGACCCCGGGCAAGGTCATCTTGGACGCCACGTCGGGAAACGCTGGCATCGCCTACTCAATGATAGGCGCGACGCTGGGCTACAAGGTTGAACTGATAATGCCCGAGAACGCCAGCCGGGAGCGCAAGGCGCGCGTGCTGGCACATGGGGCGGAGATCGTATTCACCGACCCGATGCTTGGCTACGATGAGACCCTGCGTCACGTCAAGAGGCGCCACGAGGCGAACCCGGATAAGTACTTCTACTGCGACCAGTACTCAAACCCCAACAATCCGTTGGCCCACTACGACACCACCGCCGAGGAGCTTTTGCAGCAGGTTCCCGATGTGACCCACTTCGTAGCAGGTGTGGGCACGGGCGGAACGATCACTGGCGTGGGACGCAGGTTGAAGGAGGCGAACCCGGACGTCCGAGTCATCCTCATCAACTTCGACGAGTGGCCTGGAATCGAGGGGCTAAAGCCGCTGGGTGAGGACCACCATATCGTGCCCGACACCTTCGACCCAGAAGTAGTGGACGGGACGGTGCGAGTCGACATCGACGAGGCCTACCGGATGTCCCGAAAATTGGCGCTGCAGGGAGTCTTCGCTGGCCAGTCGTCAGGCGCATACGTTCTTGGCGCCAGCCAGGTCGCCGCCCGATCACCCGGAGCCCATGTCGTCACCATCCTCAACGACATAGGTGAGCGGTACTTCAGCACCTCGATGTGGGGTTAGCGGGGCCTGTTAGACCCCGCCGTCTCCTCTACACGTCGAGGTTGCGGACCTCGAGGGCGTTGGACTGGATGAAGTTGCGGCGCGGCTCCACTACGTCTCCCATCAGTAGCGAGAACGTCAAGTCGGTTGACGCCCGATCGCCCTCGACGACCTGGAGCAGTGTCCGCTTCTCTGGGTTCATCGTCGACTCCCAGAGCTGGTCCGCGCTCATCTCACCCAGGCCCTTGTAGCGCTGAATGCTGGGCTTCGAATTCCCGTTCATCCCTGCGACGACCTGTTCGCGCTCAGTTTCGCTGTAGGCCCAATGATGTTTCTTGCCAGCGCTAATTCCATACAGTGGCGGCAGCGCCATGTACAGGTGCCCTGCGGATACCAGTTCGGGCATGTTCCGGAAGAAGAACGTTAGTAGCAGTGTCCGGATGTGTGCCCCGTCCACGTCTGCGTCAGTCATGATTATGACGCGGTGATAGCGCAGCTTCTCAAGGTCGAATCCCTCGCCGAGACCGGCTCCCACCGCGATCGTTAGCGCGCGGATCTCCTCGTTGGCGAGCATCTTGTCTTCGCGCGCCTTCTCGACGTTGAGTATCTTGCCTTTCAGTGGCAGGATGGCCTGGAACATCCGGTCGCGTCCTTGTTTTGCGGTGCCGCCAGCAGAGGGGCCCTCAACCAGGTACAATTCGCAGTTCTCCGGGTTCTTGTCAGAGCAGTCTGCCAGCTTGCCGGGCAGCGACCCGCCGTCCATGGCGTTCTTGCGGATGACCAGGTCGCGGGCCTTGCGGGCTGCCTCCCGTGCACGCTGTGACGTGAGGCACTTGTCGATGATGCGCTTGGCGTCTTGCGGATGATCCTCCAGGAATATCTGTAGGCCCTCCGCCACCACGCTCTCTACCTGGGCGCGGACCTCAGGGTTGCCCAGCTTCGTCTTGGTCTGTCCCTCGAACTGTGGGTCTGTCAGCTTTACGCTAACGATAGCCGTGAGTCCTTCGCGGGTGTCCTCCCCCGACAGATTTGATTCGCTGTTCTTGATGAGGCTCTGCTTCTTGGCGTAGTCGTTAATGATCCGCGTCAGCGCGGCTCTGAAGCCGGTCAGGTGCGTGCCGCCGTCGGTGGTGTTGATGCAGTTGGCGAAGACGTATACCGACTCCGAGAAGGCGTCGTTGTACTGCATCGCCACTTCAACCTTCGTGCCCTCGACATCGTTCTCCACGTAGATGGGCTCCGGGTGCAGGACTGCGCGCGTCGAGTTCAGCGTCGAGACGAACTCCGATATCCCTCCCTCGAAGCGATAGGTCACCTCTTTGGAGGGCTTCTCGGGCTCCGCCTTGGGCTGCTCTTGCGCCTTCTCGACCTCTTCCTCGAAATCCTCGAATCCGTCGTCATCCTCGTACTCGTCTTCGGGGGCGGCGACAACCTTCGGTAACCAGTCGCTTCGGAAGTAGATCTCGAGTCCCTTGTTCAGGAACGCCATCTCCTTGAAGCGCTGGGACAACGCGTTGAACTCGTATGCGATGTCAGGAAATATCTCAGGGTCGGGCGAGAAAGTGATCACCGTGCCGGACTTGCTCTTGGAAGCCCCTGGGACCGTCTCCTGGACCAGGTCGCTCTTACGCTTGCCTTTGGAGAACTCCTGCCGGTAGATGTTCCCGTAGCGGGAAACCTCGACTAGCAGAGAGGTGGATAGGGCATTGACCACCGATGCACCGACGCCGTGGAGACCGCCAGAGACCGTGTAAGCCTTGCCTCCGAACTTGCCGCCGGCGTGCAGCGTGGTCATCACCGTCTCCACGCCCGTCAGGCCGGTCGACTTATGAACATCCACCGGGATCCCGCTGCCGTCGTCCTCCACACGGACCGAGCCGTCCTCACGGATGTGGATGCTGACGCGCTTGCCCCGGCCTGCCATGAATTCGTCGACGCCGTTGTCAACGATCTCGAAGATCAGGTGGTGGAGGCCTCGCTGGTCTGTGCTCCCGATGTACATCCCAGGCCGACGCCGGACGGCTTCCATGCCTTCCAGCACCTGGATGTCCTGTGATGTATAAAGTTCTTCCTTGCTCTGCGCCCGGTTTGTTGCCATATACGGTCTCCTACTTCTGTTGCGCTAACTGGACGCGCACCCCATCGAAGGAGTGCTCCATTCCAAACGTCCACCAAAGAGAGTAATGCCCCCGAGGTTCCGGAATGGCGCTCCGGTCCCGAGCGGGTCTGTGCTGAGAGGTAAATTGAGGTTGTTTAGGAGGACCCTCTTCGCTGATTTTGCACCTCAGCGGCGAGGGGAACACTGACGTTTCAGTAGTCAGGTTACATTATAGCTGTACAGCTATGGATTTTCAAGGGTTTTCGACAGCAATACCTTATCATAGTCTTAGAACAGGCTCAACCATGTTCTGCAACAAGACCTCGGTGCCTGCGTTATGGGGTCGTGAAGGGCCCGGCAGCATCTTGTAAATGGAGCACGGAGAAAACGCCTGCCAAAGTTCGTCGATCAGCATGTAGTACTCGATCTTGTCGGCGTCAGGGTCGAGGTTCGTACTCGTCGAGGAAGGGCTGCACAAACGCATCGCCACAGTTGTGGCGGATGCTCCTGACCGCCAGCGCGATGTCCCCTTGTACCTGTCCGCGATCTCTGCCCTCCTCATGTCAACGAATCCGGAGACCTCGCCGCCGTCAACGAGGATGTTGGGCAGGCAGTAGTCTTCGTGGGTGAATACCAGGTCCTTAGTGGCGGGTCGCGATGACAGCAGTATCTGGAACAAGGCCTCGGGCGAGCCACTAGCTCGTTCTGGATCGAAGTCTTCCTCGTTGACCAGACCCAGCTTCACGTTTCGCTCGGTTTGAGGTAACACTCGGTCCAGGCTCATGTCGAAGGGGCAATCGCGTATCGGAACTTCGTGCACCACGCGCAGCCCTTGTGCCAGGAGTCTGACGACGTTTAGGTTCCTCATGCCCAGTCAACCGTAGTTTTACGTAGCGGAGCGATGTCCAGAACGGGCTGCTTCCCTCTGCCCTTTCAGCTACGTAAAGCTCCCGAAGCTAGAGCTGAGGGGTTGTAAAGGCTAGTATCTTTGGAAGAGCTTGCCCCAGTCGGTCTTCATGGCGGCGCGGATTCGGTGGCGGCCTATGAACCTGAGCCAGTACTCGTTGTGGTACAGATTCGAGGCGAAGAAGGCCCATGGCGCGATGGGGGACCGCAGCAACATATTCTCAAGGGGCTTGAGAGGCCCCCAGTAGATGAGCTTTTGGCCGCGAGAGGCGAATGTGTTTTCGTTCTGTTTGAAGTGCCAATTGACCCCGGAAACGTCGTCCCCAACCAGCTCGATCGAGTCGGTGTCGCCGATCCCAAGGCCCATTTCGTGGGCTATGCGTATGTAGCCGATGGACAGCGGGTCGAAGCCCATTAGCCGCGCAGAGATGGCGTCGACGGCCACCTGGTCGGCCCCTGCGATGATTACGTTCTTGGCGTGCCATCGCATGGCCCTTGGGCCTGGCCCATCGCCGGCAAACGTGCCGTCCGTCACCGCGAATACGCCCGGGTGGATCTCGTGCTGGATGGCCAGGAGGTCGACCAGAGTCTCGTGGATGACGGAGTGGGTCCAGTGGCGCTTGCGATTGAGCAGGCCACCGAACGCGTTCTTCATTGCTCCGGTCATGGTTGTGAAGACGTGGGTCTTTACCGTCGGCATGTGGACGATGTTCTTGCCGATGAACATCTCCGGAATCTGGATGCCCTCCGGGTAGATGTCGTCCAGCACGAGCATTTTGGCCTTTGGCTTATACTCGATCCACTCCACGGGCGGGTAGTCCAGATAGACACTCTGGAGGCCGTACTTGTCCTCAACGACGGTGTGTTTGTTGTTGATAGCCCCTTCGTGTGGGTCGACCACGACAGTGCCGTTGTGGGTGGGGATTAGCTCACCATAACCGTCGGCCTTGAGCGTCTTAATGACGCCTTCAAGTTGCCAGGGTGTCGTGGAGCACGCCGGGTAGTAGTGTTGCCACGAAATGTTGATCTTTAGCAGAGTCGCAGCGTCCAGGGACAGTGTCTGGGTGTAGCCAGCCAATCGCATCGCACGTGCGATGTCGTCTAGAACGGTCTCCGGCGTCGCATAGACGACGGCGACCGTTGGGGTCGTGGGGGCGGCAGTCTGCGCTGAGGCGTCTGTCTGGGTCTGAACGGCCAATGTCGCTCCTTCTATGACGAGGGTGAACGGAAAGCTAGATAAATTCTAACGGGTTTGATCTTAATCCCGGCGCCAATTGAACTCAACCACGCTCAGGCAGCACCATCCCCGCCCAACCCAGCGCGCGCAGCGCCGCCCATCTCTTGTGATCTGATCTGCGAGTTCGTGTCTACGATTGCTCCCTCCAACTCGGGAGAGGGTGGCGACGTTGAGTCATCGGACACCAACAGGCTTTGCTGAAACTCTTTGAAGTAACGTTGCGCAAGGCGACCGAGGGACTGGGTCAGGGCGTCTTCCGCAGGCCACGGCTCAATGGGTGAGAGCTGGGTTGCCACAAGGCGGTCTAGATGATCGTGCAGGCCTTCGTCGAGCTTGGCACGAACCTCTTCAACTGTTGAGCACGCTTGCCAGCAGTCAAACACCTCTCGATTTTCCGTTCCGTGGAAGTATTCGCGTTTGGCGGCGGCTGCGATTTCTGCGAGATCGAATCGAGCGAGTAGCAGCGCGAGAACGTACTCCTCGACGAGGTCGCGCCTCACGTCTGTGAGAAGGGCCGGGTCCGAGGGCCGCGCCTGAGTTCGGCGTGCTGCAGCCCCTGACGGCCTGCGTTGGGTTCGTGGCCTCGATATGGAGGCCTCCAGCGCTTCCCGGCTGACCCCGAGGACCGAGGCCAGCTTGGCGAAATGCCTCTCCTGTTCGGTCGGGTCCAGCGTGGCTGGGATGAGCGGGCTGATCGCGTCCAGGGCCTGAGCCCTGCCACCGGCGTCGGTGAGGTCGTAGCGAGTAGGGATGCTGTCGATCAGGAAGTCCAGCACCGGCTCCGCATCACGGATAAGGGACTTCCAGGCTTCGGGATCCTTCCGGATCAGGTCGTCGGGGTCGACCCCTGTCGGGAGGGGTGCGATGAACAGGTCCACGTGCTTTTCCTGGGCGTATAGCGGGCCGACGGCGGCCCTCCTTCCAACTGTTGCACGCTCGAAGACCTGCCAGGACGACTCCAGGCTGCGGTGTGTGGCTTCCTGGCCCGCCGGGTCGGCATCGAGGGCCATGACGACCCGTTTAGCGATTTGCCTGAGGGTAGAGACCTGCTGCTCGGTGAGCGCTGTGCCCATGGATGCGACTGCGTTGGCGTCGCCATGCTGATGAGCGGCGATCGCGTCCATGTAGCCCTCCACGATAACGGCTGTGCCGTCGTCGCGGATCGTGGCCGCCGCTTTGTGGAGGCCGTAGAGCATCGAGCGCTTGTTGAAGACGCGGGTGCCCGGCGTATTGATGTACTTGGGGTCTGAGCCGTCCATCGAACGGGCGCCGAAACCCGCGACCCTGCCACGTCTGTCGTGGATCGGGAACATCAGCCGTCCCCAGAAGAAGTCGGCGATGCTTTCATCGTCTCTGCGCCGTAGCAATCCGGCCTGGATGGCATGGTCGATGTTGTGGTCCAGGGACGCCAGGTGTGCACTGAGGGTGTTGCGCCCTTTTGGGCTCAGGCCGATCTGAAACGATTCCGCGGTGGCCTCGTCGATCCCTCGTTCTTTCAGGTATTCCCTGGCCGCCGCACCCTCAGCGGATGCGAGCACGTCCTGGTAGTACTTGGCCGCGTCCTGGTTGACGCTTAGCAGGATGTCTGTCCGCTCGTGCTGTCCGCGATCCTCGATGATTACGCCGGCCCGGTCGGCCAGGAGCTTCATGGCTTCGCCGAAGCCCATGTTCTCTTTGCGCATTACGAAGGAAAATGCGTCACCGCCGGTCCCGCATGCGCCAAAACAGTGCCAGCTTTGGCGCTCGGTATTAACGACAAATGAGGGGGTCTTCTCCGTGTGAAAAGGGCACGGGGCCTTGAAGTTTCGGCCAGTTTTTTTCAGGGTAACGTAGCTGGAAACGACGTCGACGATGTCGAGTCGTGCCTTTATGTCATCGACTGCGGTCATACTGTCGATACTACCAGTTTTCTACCCCCAAATGGGGGGCCTTAGGGGTCCAGTGGAGGTTACAGGCATGGGCTGGTGTGCGCCTATCGGGAGCCTGTCAAAGAGGGGGCTTGGACCGGGGGAGGGCTAGTCCTTGTCCGCCTGTTTGTAGGCGTAGTGGGTCAGGCGGTTCATAGATCGCTTCACACTTCGGGTGTGCCACTCGATGTGATCGATTGCGGCGCGAAGGTCGACCAGGTCGTCGCCCACCTCGTCCCAGTTACCGCGTGACTTCACGAACCCTTCGAGGCGACGGGACATCTCCTTCTGCGAGCCCCAAAGATCGCCCAGGTCGGTAGACAGCGTCGCCAGTTCAGAGTCCAGTTCTTCAGGCAGCCCCATCTCCTTGAGCTTGATGACGACGGCGTGGGCCATGAGGGCTGTGCGCCTCGCCTGTGCCAGGTCCGGCTGCCGGGCTTCTTCGGTCATGGGTGGCTCCTGACTCACTCAGATAGGGTCGCGTAATACTGGAGGAACTGCGTCCAGTCATCTCGGATCAGTTCCAGAGAGCTGCGCTGCGGGCCCTCGCTCATGCGGCTAATCTGCTCGAAGATACCCTTCCAGAGCTGGTCCACTTCTTCCTTCCAGTGGGCGTACTCTAGGCCGTGGACATCCCTCTGCATCGCTTCGAGGTGTTCTCGCACGAGATTCAGGCGGTTGCCTACGCTGCGGAATCGGATCCTGTCTGACGTCGTCATTGTTGTCATGGTCTTGCCATTCTGAACACCGCTGCGATATTCGGCTGGATGTCCTCTGCCACGTGCATAGCGAAGTGATCCGTCATGCCGGCGATGTAGTCTACCACTGGCCTATCGGTGTTCCGATACTCATCGGGGATCTGCTCCGGGTTCTCATGTAAGTGGCGATACAGAAGCCCAACGATGTTGCGGGCGGCTTGCCCCTCCTCGCCGAGGTCGCTAGGAACGTACACCCGCTCGAACATGAAGTCCCTGAGCTCGTTGACTGCATTCCGTATCTCAAGGCTCATCGTGATGGTCGGCGCCGTGTCGGAGGTTTCGCCCGTGGCGGCCCATGAGCTCTCGACAATGTCCGAAACCATTGTGTGGATGCGGAGCGAGTGCCTGTTTCCCAGGGTCTTCATCGGCCCCTTAGGGAGGTCATCTTCTCGCAGCGCCCCGGCCCGAAACGCGTCTCCCAGGTCGTGGTTCAGATAGGCTACCGCGTCTGATATGCGGCAGATCTGACCTTCGAGCAACAGCCCATTGGGAACGGAGTCGCCGAGGACATCGCCCCGGGGCTTGGAGTGAGATACGATGCCTTGCCTGACCTGGCTGGTGAGGTTAAGTCCCTTGCCCTGCTTCTCCAGCTTTTCGACGGTCCTGAGGCTCTGCTCCGCATGGCGAAAGCCCGCCGGATCCAAGTCGGCTAGGAGCTTTTCACCCACGTGACCGAAGGGAGTGTGTCCGAGGTCGTGGCCCAGGGCAATAGCCTCGGCGAGGTCCTCGTTCAGGTCGAGAGCGCGTGCGATTGTCCGCGCTATCTGCGCCACCTCCAGCGTGTGTGTCAGTCGAGTGACGTAGTGGTCGCTGGTGGGCGCGATGAACACCTGGGTCTTGTGCTTGAGGCGCCGGAATGACAGGGAGTGGATGATCCGGTCACGGTCGCGTTGAAACTCGCCGCGCAGCGAGTCAGGCTCTTCCGGGATTTCACGAACGGCGTCGCGCGATTTGGCCGCGTAGGGTGAAAGGGACTCCTCGCGTAGTTCAAGTCGGCGTCGGACGGGTGTCGAGAGCAATTCTGGGCGACCTATGCTGAATTAGAGGTAGAGCGTTTCGGCCTCGTCGGCAGCAAGGCCGCCTATGATGCCAGTATCTCGCCACTCCGTTCGTCCTGAGCTTGTCGAAAGGCCGATTTCGTGAGGTTCGACAGGTTCGCTTTGATCGGATTGGATCGGCCCTCATGATAGCATGACAGGTGCCAAAATGCCGCAGTTCCGCGCGAGCTTGATCGACGGATTTGAGGGCCGTGGTGGCCAAGGGATTTTCTATGCAGCCTGCCAGGAATGACGATCCGATGGAACCAGAACGCCTCCAGTATCGTCTATACATGGAGAGCACTAACGATACCTATGGGAGAACCAAACGGAATGAGAATCAGCAGAGTGGTGGCGCTGACGCTGTTGTCGGTGGTCGCCGCGGCGTTTATTGCGTGTTCAAGTCCGGCAGCGAGCCCCGGCGACGAGACTCCGGTGGCGGGAGACGACCCGGAACTGGTGGAGGTCACCGCCCCCATCGAGTCGATCGAGATCAACATTGCCGAATCGTTCCCCCCGCAGTACTTTCTGATTATCCAGGCAGGGCTGTCCAACGGGTGCATTAAGCAGGGGAGCTACGATTGGAAACTTGAGGGCAACACGGTAACCGTCGATGTGACGGTTCTGGCGCCCGCGCAGGGAAGCCTGATCGCATGCACCGACGACTATCGCGTAGTAGAGAAGTCGATCGCGCTGGGTAGTGATTTCGAGCCGGGCAAGACGTACACGGTCAACGTCAACGACGAGACCACGTCCTTTACCACTGAAAACACCGTGGCACAGAAGCCCGTACTCGTGGAGGCCCCCGCCCCCATCGACGGCTTGACGATCAACATCGCCGAGTCGTTCCCTCCCCAGTACATGCTGCTGGTCGAATCCGGCCTGCCCAATGGCTGTGCCACGTTTGGCACGTACGACGTCAAACGCGACGGAGACACAATCAGCGTGTCGGTCACCAACTACGTTCCGGCAGACCAGAACACCGCATGTGAGATGTCGGATGGCACCGTCGAGACGACTGTGGAGCTCGGCAGCGACTTCGAGCCTGGTACGGAGTATGTGGTGCTGGTGAATGACAAGAGCACTACGTTTACTGCCCAGGGCGAGGCCGTCCAGAAGGCCGAACAGGACGCACCCGTAGATAGTGTGGGGATTGAATACGCACCGGACGGCGGATCGCGGCTGGTTCTGTTGACAGGCCTGCCTAGCGGTTGCCACGAGCTCGCTGAGCCATTGGTCCTTCGAGCTGATGACACGATCATAGTCGAGGTTCAAAATCTTGTAGAATTCGGCGCGATTTGCACGGACGACTATCGCGTTGTCGAGTCGAGGCTTCCGATACCGGGCGATTTGGAGGCATGCGCCACATACGACGTCAACGTAAACGGCGTAGTGCACACTGCCCAGGCCATCGGCCGCAACATTCGTTGCAGCGCACCCGACCCGATCGAGACGCCTTCTGGCGATGACGAAATGAAGACGGTGGAGGTAAACGCTCCCATCGACGGGGTCGTCATCAACGTAGCCGAGTCGTTCCCCCTCCAGTACTTAGTGGCGGTCACATCCGGGCTGCCCAGCGGCTGCGCGAAATTCGGCGGCTACACGGTGGATCGTGATGGCTCGACGATCAGGGTGACGGTGACGAACCTGATGCCCGCCGATAAAGAGATTGCATGCACGGCCATCTATGGAATCGTCGAGACGAGCGTACCCCTCGGTAGCGCGTTCAACCCCGACACCACATACACGGTGACCGTCAACAACGACGCGAAAGCCAGCTTCACCACCGATAGCTCAGCCCCCGGTGAAGAGAGCAAAAGTATCGAAGTCAAGATAGAGATGGGCGACACCGTAGATGCTGGGTCCGAGGAGTTGAGGATAGGGTTCCTCGACGTGACGGAAGACTCGCGATGTCCGGCCAACGTGGTTTGCGTATGGGCGGGTCGGGCCAACATCCTACTAGGTCTCGTAGCAGACGATTCGATGCCTGTGTTCCACGAAGTGGAATTCGTAGGCGGGGCTGAAGGCGACGGCAAAGTGGCGGCGGGAGGGTACTCCATCGAGGTAGTTGCGCTTAACCCGTATCCTGGCACGGTAACTCTGGCCGAGGGTGAAAGGCCAGCCTATGTCCTGACAGTCCAGGTAACCAAAGACTAATTTCCCACAACATATGAGGGTAGTGCAGAGGGGTGGGGGGCCCTCTGCACTACCCTCTCGTTGTTAATTACGGATACATCGCCTTTAGCTTCTCTAGGGTGAAGTCCGGAGAGTTGCACAGGTCGATGATCGTCCGCTCTTTTGCCTCGACCCGTGCGACTGCGGCAGGCATCTCGGCGGCAAGCTCTTTCGGAACCTCTGTCACGCCGTGCTGGTCCCCAAGAATGAGGTCTCCGGGGTTCACGGTGAGCCCTCCGACGGTGATCGGCACGTTGACGTCGACGATATGTATGTTGGCGTGGGACACCAGAACTGCGGCGGCGAAGGCATTGAACACCTTGTCATGCATCTCGTCGAGGTCTCGGACGCCCCCGTCTGTGACGGTGCCGACGCATCCCAAGCGCGTGTGAATATTGGCTTGCACCTCGCCCCAGAATGAGCCGACTGGGTTTGGAGCGTCTAGGTCGTGCATGACGATGACCCTGGGCGCAGGTATCTTCAGAATCTCGTCGAACCACTCGGCCCGTGACACGTTGACGCGGGATGTCCCGGGCTTTTCCGCAGAGATGACGGCGGTCACGGCGTAGCCGATCATGCCTCCCATGTCCGGGAAAATGCTCCCTATCTCGGGTGACATGAAGCCCTCTTGGCGTGGCCGGACATTGAAGGTCTCGATGGCGTTGGCCACGGCCGGTGTTGGGATGTTCCTAAGGACTTCGAGCTGCTTTACGGTCAATTGCGACATCTAATTTCCTCCGTCTGGTTATTGTCCGGTCACTCCAGAATCTTCGAGCCATTGCAACACCGCGGGGACGGTCTTCGTGACCGAGCGTCTGTTGAGCACGAACCACCAGTGGGACGCGCCCTTGGCTGCATAGCGCTCGCCACCTGGCAAGTGCTGGTCGTATTCCTCAATCTTGTTCGCCCCGCCGGAACCCATGATCAGCAGCAGAGTGCAGGTGAGTGGTTCTATTGTAATGCCCCGCTTGTGCTCGTCCCGTGCCATCCGAGACTCTGGCCCAAGGGACGATAGAGCGATTCGCCGTTCCGCAAGGTCCAGATCCGGCATTGATGGTTGCGTCTGAGGGTCCGCCGTCTTGATGCCGTACTCAGTCGAGTCGAACATGCCGCTTCCCAGCTTGATCGTCTCGTAGATCCTGTTGGCGGACGGACTGGGTTCGAGAGCGACACAGGCGGCTGCGTCTCCCGTGGAGGCCACCATGACCGCGACCAGTCCGCCCATGCTCCATCCTATGACTATGGGCTGCGCGCGCAGTCCCGCGACGAAGCCGCGAACATCGCCCGCATAGTCGGTCATTGTGGTGTGTGATAGATCGAGCGGGGGGTTTACGCCGTGCCCGCGCAGGTCGAACGGCGTGGGAGGCCCATACCGTCTCTGCCAATCGATCTTGCCACAGGGTCCAGACGGCGGCGGAATTCGCCGCCCCGTGCACTAGGGACTATCGGCGGCCGGTCGTCAATGACTTCGGGCAATCTCGATCGCACGGCGATCATCGGTATGGCCTGCCCGTCAATCGGCGTCCTCGACGATACGGAACTCACTGGTGACCACGCACCGGCCCCCGAGCGTCGCGCCGACCGAACAGTAGCTGTTCTCCGAGAGGTCGATGGCGTGTTCGACCCGTTTGCGGTCGAGGCCGCGGCCGCGTAGGACGTATTGCAGGTGGACCTTGATCCATGTCCAGGGCGGGTTCGGTTCCTGTGTCCCTGTGACTTTGATATCGATGGCCGAGACGTCCTGTCGTTGTTTACGCAGGATGCCCACCACGTCGATGCCCGAGCAGCCGGCCAGGCTGGTAAGCATCATTTCGCCGGGTTTGGACCCTTCATACTCATCGCCGTTCTCTTCAGGCGCGTTAACTGTGAGTGTGTGCCCATAGGCATCGGTCGAAATAAATTTCAACCCGCCTTTCCACTCGAGGTCAACCGTGGAGCTGCTGCCTGCCATGTCCGTATCCCCCATTCCAGAGCTCAGTGCGCCGCCACCCGGAGCGCTTGGCGATATTAAGACTATCACCTGTAATGTGAGGCCGCTAGCACGTCCGCCGCCCTTGACGCTGACAACCGGTTAACTATAATCACGGTACGAAAAATCCCTGTGACGCGTCGAGACCCGGATTGGTCCGAGAGCAACGTGCAACGCTTGGAAGGAGACATACATGGCTGACAAGAACGTAGGGTTCATAGGGCTGGGAATTATGGGCCGACCCATGGCCAAGAACCTGTTGAAGGCAGGGTACGCAGTTACCGTGTTTGACGTCGTAGGCTCCGCGGTGGAGGAGCTTGTCACCGAGGGCGCCCAGTCGGTGTCTTCGTCCAGAGAAGTAGCCGAAGCCACCCCGGTGATAATCACCATGGTGCCCGACTCTGCCGACTCCGAGGCGGCGATCATGGGGCCCGGTGGGGTCCTGGAAGGTGCGTCGGCTGGAGACACAATAGTCGATATGAGTTCTATTGCTCCCGGCAGCTCCCAGAAGATCGCGGCGGCATGCGAGGCGCAGAGGGTCAACTTCCTCGATGCCCCTGTATCTGGCGGCGAGCCGAAGGCTATCGACGGCACGCTGGCCATCATGGTGGGCGGCAAGCAGGACATCTTCGACAGCCAATCAGAGATGCTCGATATCCTCGGCGGCAGCATTGTGCTGTGTGGGGACTACGGCGCCGGCAATACCACCAAGCTGGCGAACCAGATAATCGTCGCGGCAAACATCGAGGCTGTGGCCGAGGCTCTGGTGCTTGCCAAGAAGGCCGGGCTCGATCCCAACACCGTCTATCAGGCCATCAGAGGCGGGCTCGCCGGGAGCACGGTCATGGATGCCAAGGCGCCGATGATGATCGAAGGCAATTTCGCACCAGGATTCCGCATCCGTCTCCACCAGAAGGACCTCCACAACGCCATCCTGACCGGCAAGGAGCTTGGCGTGCCACTGCCGATCACGTCGGCGATACAGCAGATGCTCGGCTCTCTCATGAACGCGGGGAAGGCCGATGCTGACCACGCGGCCATCGCCCATTTCATAGAGGATATGGCCGGGGTTACTATCAGCGGCAGGTAGGTTGGCGACCCAGTAGTTCAGGGCCGCGGACGACATGCGTTGACCGAGATCATCGATCGGTGGGTGGCGCCCGGACCTCAGCCCAACGGGCTGCAGGCGACACCCACTGGACTATGGCTGATCGACCAGCGCGACAACCATCTGTACAAGCTGGACTATGCCGACGGGTCCGTCATGGAGCGCCTGCCGACCGACACGGATCGACCCAGCGGAGTGACCGAGGGTGGCGGAAACATGTGGGTCGCCTAGACGTACAGTTTTCGCCTACACAAGCTAGACGCCAACGGCGCAACCTTGGCGCACTATGACACCCCAGGCAAGGGAGTCGTTGGGTTCGGCGACCGTGATGCATCTGATGTCACAGGCGCCCACGGCATGGAGTGGGGTGACGACAACAACATGTGGATAGCGGTGCCGCCTGCGCGAAAGCTCTATCTGATCGACCCCTCGACCATGGAAGTCCGGCGGTCGATTCCGACACTGCGCAACCGGCCCTACGGCATTTTCCTCGACGGCGACGACCTTTGGTGCGCCGACACCTGGATGGCGAAGGTGCACGGTCTGGACCCGGAGACAGGCGAGGTGCGCCAGGAGGTCGATGTGCCGGGGCCCGAGGTCCACGGTATGACGCTGCACGATAGAGCCATCTGGTTCTGCTGCGCCGAGACCCATCGCGTATGCACCATAGCTCTCCACGCCTGAAAACCGCATCGTATTCCCCGCGTAGGACATCAAAAAGGTAGCGCGCGAGGGCCCTGGAGGGAATTTCTTGGCTACAGCCCACGGCGAACATGTATCCATCGAGTCCACGCACATTGCGAGATACCAGCACCTTCCCCACAAACACATACAGTGCCTGCTGGCGCCCGCGAAGGAGTTGCTGCACTACACAAACGATGTCATCGTGGCCGCAGGGCAGCCCACTCCCTATTTGAGCTTGGCCGTACACTAGCGTGGTTGCGGGAGGAGGGCGTCCTAATTGTGGGCAGCGGGTTTATCACCCACAACCTGCGGGCCGCCGATCCTCGCCCGAACGCACCGACACCGTCATGGGCTCGTTAGCGAAGCGGTCAGTGCAGTTTGGCTAGGGCGGACCTGCTGCCGATGGTCTCCTGTCCGTTTGGACGCTAGCCGGCCCTGGCTGAGAGAAATCGCGCCAGCTCGTCTTGTTCGAATGCGGGCAAGGGGAAGATGCCCGCCGATGAACGCAGCCGCAGGCCCTCGTCTTCCGTCGTGACACTACCTATTTGGAAGGCGTCGATTCCTTTGCGCGCCAACGCTTTAATCAAGACCGGTGCGTCCTTGGGGGCCGTCGCTGCCAGCAAGGCGCCGGAAGCGATGAGACCAAGCGGTGTAAGCCCGAGTGCGGAGCAAAATATCTCGCACTCGGGTAGCACAGGAACCGAATCGGCGTCCACGAGTGCTCCGGTTCCGGAGGCGGCAGCCATCTCGGCGATCGCCGTCGACAGGCCACCTTCCGTCGGATCGTGCATGGCGTGGACATCGACCGTGTCACAGGCGATCGCCGCCTCGGGGGCGACGCTGATGCCGGGCGAGAAGAGCATCTCCCGTGCACGCTCGATCATGTCGTCTTCGACGCCCGCATCTCGCAGCGCATCGGCCGCTTCGCGAGCCAGCAATGACGTGCCTTCGATAGCGATGCCCTTCGTCAGGATGAGGGCGTCGCCGGGCTTCGCGCCAGAGCTGAGCACCACGCGGTCCTTCGCCACCTCGCCGAGCATGGCGCCGACGGCGATTGGACGTGGCAGATCGTAGGTGATCTCGGTGTGGCCACCGATCAGGGCGATACCCTGCGAGTCGCAGGCTTCCGACAACTGTGCGAAGGCATCCTCGATGGCCTTGCGTGCGGTGCCCTCGGGGAAGAGCATGGTTGCCATCAGCCACTTTGGCGTGGCGCCCATGACCGCCAGATCGTTGGCGTTGATCTGGACGACGTACCACCCGATCAGGTCCGTGGCGAAGGTGATGGGGTCGGTCTTGGCCACCAGGTACCGGTCGCCGAAATCGATGAGGGCCGCGTCTTCGCCAGGAGCCGGTCCCAGGGCGACGCGTGGATCGGTGATTTCAAGGCTGCCCAACAGATTGGAGAGCATGTCGAGAGGGAGCTTGCCAGCTTGCATCGGAGCCTCCCTGATATCTTTGCCGCAGTGCCAGGTCATTTTCCTCAGCGGACCCAATGCTATCATGGCATACATGCTCAAGACCGTATTCTTCGATATATATGGCACCATTGCAGGGTTCGAGCCGTCTCGTTTCAAAGTGCAGTCGGAGGCGTGCGCCCCCTATGGCATCGTACTCTCGCACGAGGGTATCCTGGAGGGATACAAAGCCGCTGACGCTTATATGTCTCGGGAGAACTCCATTCTCCCGCTGGGTCGACGCACCGCTAATGCGCGGGACGAGTTCTTCGGCGAGTACGAACGGCTTGTGATCCAGGGTAGCGGCGTTGCAGTATCGACGGACCGCGCACTTGAAATCTGGCGTGTCGTGCAGGCCATCCCGCATTCCCTCGCGCCCTTCGATGATGTCGTGCCGGCGATGGAGCAGCTTCGCGCCCGTGGCCTGACGGTTGGTCTCATCACGAACATGGACAGCAAGGGCCCTGACATAGTTGATGATCTTGGTATGTCAGACCATATTGACCTGGCAGTCACGTCGGGGGAGGTGGGTGCTGCCAAGCCGTCTTCCAAGATATTCCTCGTTGCCCTCGCGAGAGCCGGTTCGGAACCTGACGAGGCGATGCACGTCGGCGATCAGCCATCCTCTGATATTGAAGGCGCTCTGGGCGTTGGCATGGGGGCCGTGCTGCTAGATCGGGACCGCAACCACCCCGGATACACTGCCTGCCCTCGCCTCGAGAGCCTGGTGGACCTTGCAGTCCTTGTAGACGGGCAGGGCTGATATCACTGAGGAAAAGGTTCGCAGCAGTAGCCGTCGTGGTGGCCTTGTTCGTCGCCGCGTGCTCCTTGCCGCTAGACTGCCCTACCAGAGCTTATCGCGCCCGCCGCGATTGAGCTGACTGCGACCTCGTCACTGGCCGTGGGAGACTTGTCAGATGCCCTGAGCGTGATTGCGCAGATCTTGAGAGAGGCCGTGTTCACTGCCCCCTCCGATTGGCCGACCCGGATGGACTTCGAGCTGGCTATCAGCGAGTACATAGGTTCCAGCGTTGCCGATCAAGTCGACCTGTTATTGCGATACCAACAGTACGCGTCTGTGTATGCTGCATCGGCATGTATGGAAGGGAGTGGGGCAACCCCCGAGGGGTTCTATACCTTCATTGGCAGCATGGTGACGGCAGGCCGCGACACCGGCGTGGTTCTCGCAGAGACACTGCCGAGGGTATCGTTTCTTCCCTGGTGAACGACGCCGAACTCGATCACCCATGTGTTGCACGGTACACACATCCTGAAACCGTTTCAGAGGCCGTGCTTGCAGTCGGTGTGGTCGAGGCAATAATGATGGCGAACGACCCGGCTCGGCTGCCCTGGGAGGTGGAGGCTGAGGTGTACACCTCCACGCTGTTGTGGTTCGCCCTACCACTCGAAACCACCATTCTGGAGTGGGTCTGCGACCAGGTCGGCGAACAGGCGTGCCTGCTGCAAAGCGACGATTGAACGTGCGACGGCCAAGGAGGACCTACTGCGTCTCGCGGAGGCGTTTCTGGGTCAGTACGACCAGGATGGAGAAGGCTAGCATCGCCGCGCCCAGGACGCCTATGGTGCGCTCGATTCCGAAGCTATCCACGGCGAATCCGGCGGGCAAAATTCCCAGTGGCATGAGGCCGAAACTCATCGTGTAGAGGCTGATAACTCGGCCTTGGTACTCGTCGTCGACCTGCTCCATGATGAGCGCCTGGCTCAGCGCCCTGCGCCCCGCCTCACTTAACCCCACAATCGCCGTTATGCCGAGCGCCACGTAATACAGCGGAAAGACGGCTATCATAATGAGGGCCGCTCCCGCAGCGATGTTTCCCGCCATCAGCAGCATCCCTCGCCGCCACTTGCCGAGCCAGGCCGCCACCAGGGAGCCCACGAGGGACCCCAGCCCCAGCATGCTGAGTAGGAGGCCGTACGCAGCTGATTCACGGTGGAACACCTCGGTGACCAGCACTGGCATCAGGAAGACGTATGGGTGCAACAAGATCATCGTCACGAAGACGATGCTGACCAGGACAAGGATCTGACTGTGGCCCCGGACGTAAGTCAGGCCTGACTTGATCTCGGCTACCACATTCGAACGTTGCTGCTGTGGCCCCTCTACGGTCTTGGGTATGAGGCCGACCAGCACGACCCCCACCAGCGCGAGCCCCGCGCTCAGGTAGCTAACTCCCTCGGGGCTCATTACCGCGTAGAGCAGGCCGCCCAGGGCTGGCCCAAGTAACGCGACCATGCTAAGCCCGGCGCCGGTTAGAGCGATGGCATTTCCAAGCCCTTCTCGCCCGACCAGATCGGCGATCAGGCCCTGGCGGGCCGGGGACATGAATGCCCAAACCGAGCCGTGGATGGCGGCCGCAACCAACAAGTGGTACCAGGTCACGGTGTTGGTGCTGATGGAGACTGCGACGAACAATGTAGCGGTCATCGTGATCAGCAGGCAGGCCTGCATGAGCCTGCGACGGTCCATACGGTCGGCCAGGGCGCCGCCGATCAGCGCGAGACCGAGGACCGGCATAACCTGGGTGGCGACGATGATTCCAAGTACCTTGGCGGAGCCGGTCAGGTCGTACGCCAGGTAGCCGCGGACCACCGTCTGCATGGCTCCTGCGGCCACCCAGGACAGTATCGAGAACCACAGGAGTCGAAATCCTGGGTTCCGGAAGGATTCAAAGGTGCCGGACCCGCCCGCCCGACGGCTAGCCCTCCGATCGCCTTGAGGCGCGGAGGATTCGGCGGCAGGGGTCTCGGAGTGATCGGGGGCGGGCAGCGACGGTTCCGGGTAGTCCTCTGCGGAGCGCCCCGTGTCGGAGCTCATGGAGGAAGTGTACGCTTGACTTCGGGTCCGGGCAAGGCGCGTGCCAAGGTCGGAGCCAGGGTAAATGCTCGTTTCAGCGCTTGTGGACTAACATGACTCCGTCTCGGATCGGCAGCAGCACGTGCCGCACCCTGGGGTCCTTGGACACCCGGTCGTTCAGCGCGGCGATGGCGCGGTCGGAGTCGTCCTCGGGACTCAGCACCCGACCGCTCCATAGCACGTTGTCGATGGCGATGATGCCACGGCCGGAGAGCATCGCCATTGCGCGCTCGTAGTAGTCGACGTAGGAGGTCTTGTCGGCGTCGATGAACACGAGGTCGAAGGGGCCTTCCAGCGACTTCAACGTCTCCAGAGCCGGGCCGACCCGAATGTCGATCTTGTGGCCGTCGGGGCTGCGGTCGAGGTGCGACTGAGCTACCGCAGCCACGTCCGGATCGATCTCGCACGTAGTCAGGGTGCCGTCTTCGGGCAAGGCGGAGGCCATCATCTGGGCGCTGAAGCCTGTGAAGCACCCGATCTCAAGAACGCGCCTGGCGCCGGTCGTCCATACGAGGAACTGCAGTAGCGTCCCCTCAATGGGACCGGAGAGCATGCCTGCTGAGGGCATGTTGTCCATGGTGTACTGCTTCAACGCCTCCATGTGGTCTGGAAGGGGCGTTGTGTGGTCGACGGCGTACTTCTCTATCTCAGGCGAGACCATCGTGATGATGTCCATTGTGCTCCTACCTTGCGGGAAATTCGGTTTCGTTTTTTCGCGCGTTTACCCGCTGCGAGGGGCCTCCGACGGGGTACCGTCCTGCACCAGTCGCAGGTGATACGCAAAACCGCCTTCAGGCAGCTTCACATCTTCGTAACTTAGCATCTGGTCCTCCACGACCGGGCGCGTCACAGTCCCCCAGGTACAGAACCCGATTGGCAAGAGGCGCTGCTGCTGGGCCTCGCCAATTGAGACGAGGCTGCCGTAAACTGCGCGACCTCCATCGCCTCCAAGGATCTCCCCTTGCCTGCGGCGACGACCTCGAATCCGAGGCTTATGGCCCAGTCGTAAAGCTCCTCGATCACGGCTGGCTGGTCGCCGTGAACCAGGCTGTAGATAAGCCCTGCCTGATCGGCCAACTGTTTAAGCATGGGGCCGACTAGCACGTCTGCCTCGACGGTGACGTTCACAACGTGCTTGCCGGCCGAGATCGCCTCGAAGCAGTGGAGGGCGCCGGCGTCCGGATTGCCGGTGACTTCGACCACGACGTCCCCTCTGCCTAGATAGCGTGTCCGCGCTATCTGTTGCAACCACCTTGCCACCGCGAATGGCGTCGTTGGCGTCATCCACGCTCGATGTGGTGACGGCCGTTGCGGGATCGTAATCTGCCAGGCGCAACGCATCAAGGGCTCGCTGGCCGTCGGCATCACACACCACAGAGACGGTCATTCCGTGCGCGCGTTTGATCTGCGCAACCATCATCTACCCAAACCTGCCGCATCCGATGATGGAGACGCGGATGGGCTTGCCTGATTCCTCCAATGCCGCTAGTCGTTGGCGCATATTCTTGACCTCGATTCTGTCGCCATCTGACGCGCTCTTTTGTACGGAAGAAAAAAGGGAACAATATGTATTGTGAGGGACACCCTCACACACCCGGAAGAGGGGCGGAGCCCCTCTTCACACCCCAATCAAAGCAGGTACTTGGGGCGAATCGCCAGTCCCAAGGCCCAAGATGCGTGTTCAGCACCTCGTTATGGAGCACCCAGCTTCGGCCCCCTAAGTGTGCGCAGCACCTAGCTGTGACTCGAGTTGATCTCTGAACTCGGCCAGCTTCTCGATCGTGGACATCAGCGGGGCCTCCCAACCGTCGGAGACTGCGTTGGTGTCCAGGCGGATGTGCATATGCCCTACGGTCGCTGATGGACCGAGCATGCGCTGGAGGACTTCACGTGCGCCGCCTACCTCATGGTGGAACCGCAACACGATCTCCGTCCGCTCCCTCACTATGGCCGCTACACCGGCCTTGCCGGCTGTGAGTCTGAGCCGGGCGACGTAGAGCAGGTTCAGCACCTGCCACGGCAGTGGGCCGAACCGGTCGAGAATCTCTCCCTCCATCGAGTCAACATCTTCGTCCGTAGGGGCTGCCCCCAGCTTGCGGTATATCTCGAGGCGGGTAGGCAGGTCCTCGATGTAGTCGTCGGGGATACTGGCGGGAATTTCGATGTCGATGCCCGTCGGCCCCACCGGCTCAGTAGGCGCGGTGACCCCGGGCGCGTCCGCTCCCGCAGGTTCAGTGGCGCCGTTGGTCGTGATGCCCGTCTCAGCCTGGGCACGGAGGGCCTCGACGGCGTCCCTCAGTAATCGTGTGTAGAGGTCGAATCCGACCGCGTGGATGTGTCCGGATTGGGCTGACCCTAGAAGGTTGCCTGCCCCGCGAATCTCCAGGTCCTTCATGGCGATCTGGAACCCGGCCCCAAGTTCAGTTGCGGCGAGCATGGTCTTGAGACGCTTCTCCGCGACCTCGGAGATGCTCGCCTGGGCGGGGATCATCAGGTAGGAGTAGGCGCGCCGCGCTCCCCGGCCGATGCGTCCTCGAAGCTGGTAGAGCTGCGCCAGTCCGAATGCGTCGGCGCGGTTGACGATGAGTGCGTTGGCGTTCGGAATGTCCAGGCCGGACTCGATGATGGTGGTGCATACCAGCACGTCATTTTTGCCCTCGGCAAATTCGACCATGGCCTTCTCAAGTTGGTGCTCCGGCATCTGGCCATGGGCGACCCCCACCGTGGCCTCCGGGACGAGCATCTTGATGTAGGAGGCCATGTAGTCGATGTTGTAAACACGGTTGTGGAGGAAAAACACCTGTCCTTGCCTGTCTATTTCTCTGCGAATGGCTTCGCGGACGAGCTCGTCGCTGAACTCCGAAACGTAGGTCTTGATGGGCAGCCGCTCCTCGGGCGGCGTCTCGATGGTGCTCATGTCGCGAATGCCTGCCAGCGACAGGTGAAGAGTCCTCGGGATCGGTGTCGCCGTGAGGGTGAGGATGTCCACCTGGCGGCGCATCTGCTTCAGGCGCTCCTTGTGGGCAACGCCGAAGCGCTGCTCCTCGTCAACGACCACCAAACCGAGTGACTTGAATTTGATGTCCTTCTGAATGAGGCGGTGGGTGCCGATGCATATGTCCACTTTGCCTTCAGCTAGGCGTTCCACAACGCTGCGCTGCTCCGCGTCGGTCCTGAAGCGGCTCAGGACATCGATGCTCACGGGATAGGCCTTCAGACGTTCCTTAAACGTGGCGAAGTGCTGCTGAGCCAGAACAGTCGTGGGCACCAGGACCGCCACCTGCCTGCCGTCCATGACCGCCTTGAAGGCTGCCCGCAGGGCGATCTCGGTCTTGCCGTACCCGACATCGCCACACACCAGGCGGTCCATTGGCCTAGTGCTTTCCATATCGGCCTTGACCTCGGCGACTGTGGTCACTTGGTCGGGGGTCTCTTCGTATGGGAAGGAGTCTTCTAGCTCGGTTTGCCAGGGGGTGTCGACAGGAAATGCGTGGCCTTCCGATAACTCACGCGATGCATACAGGGCCAGCAGTTCGGCTGCTATCTCGCGGGTCGAATCTTCTACTCGCTGCTTGGTACGGGCCCACTCCTGCGAACCGAGACGGGTCAGGTTGGGTGGACGATCCATCGGAGCGACGTAGGGCGTGACCCTCTCTATGTGGTCCATCGGCACGTAGAGCTGGTCTCCGGCGGCGTACTCGAGGATCAGGTATTCGCTCTCTCCCTCATCCCTGGGATTCCGGCCGGCGCCGGCAAAGCGCGCTATGCCATGTTCAACGTGTACGACGAAGTCGCCGGGGCTTAGCTGCGATAGGATCGCTCCGCGCTTGGCAGCCCTCCGACGCACCGTTCGTCTCTGCTTGGCGATGCCAAATATCTCGGCGTCGCTAAACACGACCAGCTTTTCTGCGTTCACGGTCAGAACTAATCCGTCGCTCAGCCCGGCTCCGGTGGACTGGAGCAGAGTAATAGAGCCGGGTGCCGGCGGTCCGTCCAGAGACGTCTCCTGGTTCGCCGAGACGCCCTGTTCGGCCAGAATCTCACCAAGCCTCTTGGGCACCGAGGAGACCGCCACGACGCGGTGGCCGCTGTCCGCAAGGTCTTGCGCTTCCTCCACGAAACGCTCCAGCCTCCCGAGAAAGGCCGGTGCGGAGCTGAGAGGGAGCACATGGGTCTCGTCATGGGTCAGTTCTTCGGCGCCCCAGGGCGTAATCTCCAGGCGACGCATGATCCTGCTGGCCTTCGCGTCCGACTCGGCGGATAGGAAGTGGGAAGACGGGAAGCCAGAGGGCAACTCACCGCGGCCCTCTTTGACATGGCGAAGCTCGTGGGTCCGCTCATCGATATCCCACGCAGCCTCGGCGATGTCAGTGGGTCGCAGCACTACGCGCAGCGTGTTATCAGGGAGGTAATCGTAGAGAGAACCTCTATTGAATAGGCCTGCATAGAACTCCAGGTCATCGACCTCAAGTCCGTCCAGAAGCAGGTCCAACTCCTCTCGAATACGGGCGCGGGAGGCCTCGATGCAATTGGATAGGTTGACGCTGCCCAGGATCCGATCGAAGTCATCGCGATCGGTGAGACCTGGCAGCGTCTCCTGGGCGGGAATGATCGCGATGGAGTCAACGAGTTCGGTGGAGCGCTGGGTCTCTGGATCGAATAGCCGGATGCTGTCGATTTCGTCGCCCCACAGCTCGATGCGTGCCGGGGCGTCGGCGCCCAGTGGATATATATCGATTATCCCGCCGCGGCGGCTGACCAGTCCGGGCACATCTACCGTTGGCTCGACCCGATAGCCCATTCGACACCACTGATCCACCACCGAGTCCGGGTCGACATTCTGGCCCCGCGACAGCGTATGAGTGCTGCTTTCAAAGGCGACCTTGTCGATCGTCTTCTGCGCCGTAGCCGCCACCGAAGCAATGACTAGTGGTGCTGTGACCTCGCCTGACGACAACGTAGAGAGCACGTGAATACGCTGACGGGCCGTGTTCATGTCCGCTACGAGTCGCTCGAAGGGCAGACTCTCGGACTCGGTGAAATGAAGGACCTGCGGATCGTCGCCTGTCCATAGGAGGACCTGGTCATACAGCCGACGAGCGTCTTCTGCGCCTGGAGTCACTACCAGAATTGGGCGTCCGGAGTCACGCCACAGGGTGGCCAGAAGGAAGGGGGTCGCGTCAGAGATGACCTGCGCCCTGACTGCGGCGTGCTCCTTCTGCAGGGATTTCGCCAGCCGCTGGAACTCGGGGGAGGCCCCCAGTAGGGGGGCCAATACGCCAAGGTTCATCGCTGGGTTCTCCAAATTCCAAAGCTAAAGGCTAGTCCGTTGGCGGTAGACTAGCCTTTAGCCCATTCTATCATGGAGCCCCTAGATCGCGGTGTGGCGAATCCCGTGGTAAATTGACGGTCACGTGTTGTGGCACTAGACTATCGCCCATCGTTGAGACCGTCCCAGGGCGGTAGTTTCTGGGGAACGGACGGCGGTTTGGAAGGGGTTCCGGAAGCCAAGGCCGCAACCCAACGGGGATCGACGGCCTTCTGAGGAGTGACCCGTTATCCTGACCTTCATAATTCGACGAGTGCTGCTTGCCCTGATCACCATCTGGGCGCTGACGATTATCTCCTTCGTCGTGATCCAGCTACCGCCTGGGGACTTCGTCGACAGCTACGTTCAGCAGTTGCTGGAGGGTGGAGGCGGGCCCGGCAGCGGCGGAAACGTCGTCATGGAAGAGTCTCTTGGGCGGGCGCTACGGGCACAATACGGCCTGGACAAGCCCATGATCGTGCGGTACTTCAAGTGGCTGTGGCCCGCCGTCCAGGGCGACTTCGGTAGATCCCTCGAGTTCCAAAAACCCGTATTCGAAATCGTCAGCGAGCGCCTCCTGATGACCATCATCCTGGCGGGTACGACGGCGATGTTTGCCTGGGGTTTATCAATCCCTATCGGCATCTACTCGGCGGTACGACAGCACAGTATCGAGGACTACACGGTCACGTTCATCGGATTCTTGGGCCTGGCCGTGCCGGACTTCTTGCTAGCCCTGTGGCTGCTCTGGATCACCTTCGCCTACTTCCCCGATCACACCATCGGTGGCCTGTTCTCTCCGGAGTATATCGAGGCGCCTTGGAGCTTCGGGCGGGCGGTCGATCTGGCTTCGCACCTTTGGATAGCGGCCTTCGTGGTCGGCACAGCCGGCACGGCGGCCCTCATCCGTGTGATGAGGGCCAACCTCCTCGACGAACTGCACAAGCCCTACGTGGTCACTGCCAGAGCCAAGGGGCTTGCTGAATGGAAACTTATCCTGAAGTACCCGGTGCGGCTCGCCCTGAACCCGCTGGTGAGCACTTTGGGCTACCTGCTGCCGGTGCTGATGTCAGGTAGCATCATCGTCTCCGTGGTGCTGGGCTTGCCGACTGAGGGTCCGCTGCTACTACGGGCGCTGCTGGCCGAGGACCTGTTCGTATCTGCGGCGATAGTGATGATGCTGGGCACTCTCACCGTGATCGGGACGCTGATATCCGACTTATTCCTGGGCCTCTTGGACCCGCGCATCAGGGTGAACTAGGGCCGTATCGCGCCCCCCTAAACATCCACCGGCATTAGCTCGTCTGAGAAGACAAGCTCGCCGTCGCACAGGCGCTTTACGTCGCCGATGCCCTTCTCCATTGGTCCCTGGCCTGTGAGGTTCGGTCCTACGTGGACCAAGACCAGCTTCTTGACCCCGGCCTCCTGGGCCATTTTCGCTGCGCCGTGGGTGCCGGTGACGCCTAGGCTCTCGTCGCTGGCCTGCATCGAATCCTCTTCGTCCCAGCACATGCAAACCATCACGTCGGCGTCCTTTGCAAGGTCCACCACCGGCTGGCAGGGTGCTGTATCGCCGGTGAATACGACGCTATCCTCTGGGCAGTCGAAACGATAGACTAGTGAGTCCAGGTATGGCTGCACGTGGTCGGCGGAGGGCCGCCGTAACCTCCCAGTCTTTGCCCGAATACACCTTCCACGGCCCGACATCCTTCGCCAACACGTTCGGGGGCGTCCTCGGGAGAGTACCGCCTCTGTTCTGGAACACCTGCTGACTGGCGGGGTGGTTGATGCGTGCCTTCCAGTCGTGGGCGAACACGCCATTCTCGCCAATGATGCCTTCGGTAATCTTCTCGGTCAGGGTCGGCCCGAAGACCTGCAGTTGGTTCTCCTTGCCGATGCTCTGGTCCCATCTACATAACAGAAAGCAAGGAAAATCGACGTCGTGGTCGAAGTGGTGGTGAGTGAAGAACAGTTAGTCTACATCGGTGGGCCACAACCCGGCCTTGACCAGCTTGTGGGTCGCGGCAGGGCCACAAGCGACCATGATCAACTCGCCGGCGACTGCATCATCGCCGCCGTCTTCGGGGTCGACTTCGGCGGTAAGAGGGCCTACTGGGTGTACAACGTCAAGCGCGGCAAGTTCTACCCCCTCGTGCTCTCGGGCGAACGGGAGCGTGACAACTCGGCAGAGATGCGCCTCGGCGGACTCATGGAAGAGGAAAGCATCCCCGTGGAGCGTAGCCTAGAGCAGTGGTACGCCCTATGGGGCATCCCATTCTAGTGTGCTGCGCACGCTAGAATGGGCGAAGTGAGGCATCTTGAAGGGGCAGACCCGTTTGGTCGAGTGCTTAAAATTTTGTCCAGAGCGCAGTGTTGGGGCGCACTCCTAGCAAAAGGGGTGTGCATAGGGGCTCCGCCCCTATGCCGGGAGCCTGAGGGTGTCCCTCAGGAATTTTTCATCATTTTCTTTTCAGTTGGCAGCAAAGTGAACGAGATGAACGTGTAACTGAGCATGTGAAGATAAATCGTCTCGGGATGCCCAGACGGCCCCGGTCGAGTTTCGGGATCAAAAGAGCCACGACGATCGTCGTGGCTCTTTTGATCTGTGCGGATACGAAAAACTAGTCTGGTACGAGGCCCTCGCCTACGAACATCTCTGCCGCCTCGCTCAACGTGATGTCCGGCTCAGGCAATACCAGGTCCGACTCCACTAGCTCGTCGACCGGAACCTCTGTGCTGTTGTTGCGCACAAGGTCCATCATCTTGGCCAGCAAGTTCTTGAATCCGGCCTCGTCCCCCTCCGCTACAACATCAACGAGCTTGTTGTCGATGTCGTTGAGTTCATCGATGTGGGCGCCGGGTAGGTTGAACTGTCCCTCGGTCAGTATACGTACGATCATGACTTGCCCTCCGGCAAGGATTCCTTGCCGGGAGGTAGCTCAGCCATGAGGGCCGCCAGCTCGTCATCCACCGTGGATGATGCGCTGATTGCCTTCAGCTCCCTGTCCAGCGGGTCGCCGCCGGTCGGGTCGTCGAGTACGCCTGTGGCGACCAGCTCGTCGATAGCCCCGGCCTTCGCCTTGAGAGTCTCGGTCTTGGTCTCGGCTCGCTCGACCGCGAGAGTGATGTCACCCATCTCTTCCGACAGTCCTGAGAGGGCGGAGCCGATGCGTACCTGCGCCTGGGCTGCGCTGTACTGGGCCTTGATGACTTCTTTCTGGGTCTTGAAGGCCTGCACCTTGGCCTGGAGCCGCTGCTCCGCGTGGGTCAGCTTCTCCTGCTCGATCTCCATGTTGGCGATCTGCTCGTCGAGGCCTTCTAACTCTGTGATAGTCGTCTGCTTGCGCTCAAGCGCCAACCGAGCTAGGTCTTCACGGCCTGCTCCCAGCGCCTGCCTGGCCTGGGAATCGAGCTTGGCCAGGTTCGCCTGAGCCTTGGAAGCTTGTGCCTCAAGCTGCCGCTTGGCGGTGACCATCTCAACGACGCCCCGCTTCACGTTCTTCAGCATCTCTCGCTGCTTTTCGTAGGAGTACTCTAGAGTCTCTCTTGGATCCTCCGCGTTATCCATAATGCGGTTGACCTTTGACTTGACAATTACACCCATCCGCGACAGCATTCCCATGCTCTACCTCCTTCGCGACATGCTTTCTTCCTTCAGTAGTCCAGGCGGGACCTCACGTTGTCAGGCTCCATCTTTCCCGGAGAACATCTTCACCAGTCCGGCAACAGCAACTATTATGCCGCCGACGATTATGATAAAACCGACTATATCGAGTAGCCAAGTCAGGATATCGGACTGGATCAACCAGCCTACTATCGCCACGCCAATGCCGATGACCAATAGGCCCGCGCCGCCGAGCTTACCCATGATCGCCTCCTAAGTGTTTTGTGATTATACTCCAACGCCACCACTATAGCCGATATTAGTAGCAACCGTTACGCGTAAGGTCCCCCGTCTGCCAGCGATTGCGCAAGGGTCCTTCTAGTGTTCCAGTCCCAAATACTGCAACAATCTCGAGGGCAGTCGCGTCGCGATGTGACTCCACAAGGGGATATTGCGGTCCAGCGCGACGGTGAGCGGTGGCGGCGACCATCCTAACGAGCCGCACGCGCTCGAAGCGTACCGCCGCCCGGTAGAAGAGGGAGTATGTCAGCGGGCTCTTGGGCTTGTGGGCGATGTAGTCTCCCAGTAAGTGTCCGGCGTTGGCAATAGCAGCGGCCAGCAAGACGGTATGGTTCCCCGCCACGAGAGCGAAGATCGCCGCTGCCGCACAGTACTCCCAGCCGTGAAGTAGGAGATAGAGCCTCCTGACGTCCTTCTTGATGTACCAGAGGTAGTAGTCGAGCAGGTGATCCGTGTCGTTGAGGACGCCCGCGCCGACGGCGACAGTCACCGCCATGGGCTCGCCAGTCGCTGCCCAAAATGTCGCACCAATTCCGGCCGACACAGCGGAGTGCCCTATTGGACCCGGTTCGCCTACCTCATTTTCCCTTCACGCCAGGGACGGCGCGGCTGTCGTCCATTGTAACAACGGCCCTGTGGCCAGTTGGTTGTGGCGGCGTTTGCATGGACACGTCTCTTTCCGAGTCCTTTACGGATACGCTGGCAACGCTTACGATACGGAATCCCAAATGGAAAACCTCCTCGGGACGGACAAGGTAAGGTTTAGGCTGCTGGTGGTGCTGGTCGCACTGCTGACGGTGGCGGTCGCATGTGGGGATAGCAGCGGTGAGACGCCCGAACCCACGGCGACCACGTCCAGCCCAGAGCCCATCTTGTCACCAACACCGCAGCCCCCGACCTCCAGCCCGACACCATTGCCACCGCCCACGTTCACGTCTACCCCTGAGCCGACGCCCATCTTTGAGCCTGCTGCGGTCATCCTCCCCACCGCGGTCGTCCCGCTCGGTACCCCGACGCCCATGGCCGGGGACCCGCGAGACAGGGAACTCGACGCGATCGAGTTACGGGTGAAGATCATCAGGGAGCTCACGAGCCAGCGCTCGGTGGACCGAGAGTTCTTCGACCGCGACGAGTTGCGTGATTTACTGTTGGAGCTGTTCGAAGAGGATCGAGAGGAAATTCTCGAGGATCAGAAGCTCTACTCAACAATAGGAATATTGCCGAAAGAGACCGACCTCTTCGACCTGTTGTTGGGCCTATACGGCGAGGGTGTGCTCGGTCTCTACAGGTCTAAGGAGGAGAAGTTCTACATTGTGCAGGAGGGCGAGAATCTCGACGCCGAGCAGCAAAGGACCTATGTTCACGAGTTCGTCCACGTGCTCCAGCAGCAGCACTTCGATTTTCAGACAGCATTCGACGCAGTGGAGGACAACTCGGACGCATCGACAGCCATCAGCGCCCTTGTGGAGGGCGACGCGCGGCTTGCTGAGACGGTGTATACATTCGAGCACATGACGGAAGCCGAGCGGCAGGCGTCGCAGGGCACGGCCAGCCAGGAGCTCATCAACGCGTTCCAGTCAGCCCCGGCCGTGATCCAGCGGAGGTTCCTGTTCCCGTACGCCGAAGGTGTTCAGTTCACCCTGAGCCTCTACCAGGCATTCGGATTCAGCGCGGTGGACGATGCATTCGCGAACCTGCCGGTGTCCACCGAGCAGATACTGCACCCCGAGAAGTATGTCACCCCGGATCTTCCCGTGTCGGTCGAGTTGCCGGACCTGGTGGCGGCGCTGGGCGACGGTTGGTCCCTCATCAGGGAGGATACCTTCGGGGAGTTCATGCTGCAGGCATATTTGGGCGCCGTCGTGCCTTCCATCACTGCCCAGGACGCAGCCGCTGGATGGGGTGGGGATTCTATCTCGTTGCTGGAAGGGCCGGATGGGGAGACCGCCGTAGTATTCGCCATTGTGTGGGACACCGGGCCTGACGCCGAGGAGTTCTACAATGCGTTCCTTAGCTTCACAAATGCCCGAACGGGCGTAGAGTGGGTCGCAGACTCACTCCACGAGGCCGCACACCGGATGGCGCTGGATGGGCAGGTGATCTTCATATCCAGAGCAGGCACATTCACATTGGTTGTGTTTGCCCCGGACGATGCCGCCGTTGAGAACGTGCGAACAGCTATCGCCGGGGGCTAGTACGTCCACGAGCCCGTCATTTGACTGTCGGAACGGTCGCCTATAAACGAAAACTCACCGTGCAGATTGACCTCGCGTCAGGCTGCTCGATAGGCAGGTAAACCAGATGTCGAAATCCTCAAAGTTACTCGTTGCCACAGGCAATCCTGGCAAACTCAAGGAGTTGGCCGGGCTTTTTGCGGCCGTGCCCTTCGAGCTTGTGTCGCTGTCTGATGTTGGTATCGACGAGGAGGTGCCAGAGACTGGAGAGACATTCGAGGACAATGCGGTGTTGAAGGCGGTCGGCTACGCTGCGATGAGTGGCATGTGGACCGTTGCGGACGATTCTGGGCTCGAGGTGGATGCCCTCGGAGGCGAACCCGGTGTGCGGTCGGCGAGGTACGCCGGAGAAGGTGCTACGGATGCCCAGCGAATTGCACTGCTGCTCCAAAACCTGGACAATGTACCTGAGGACAGGCGCCAGGCACGCTTCCGCTGTGTCATGGCACTGAGTCGGCCCGACAGGGCTTCGGAGCTGTTCCGGGGCGCGTGCCATGGGACGATAGTGAGGTCGCCAAGAGGTTCCCGCGGTTTTGGCTACGACCCGATCTTTCTGTTTCCCGAGCTAGGCCGTACTATGGCGGAGTTGGCCGACGAGGAGAAGTCCCGGGTGAGCCACCGTGGGATAGCGGCGCGGAAGGCCGCCGTTGCCTTACAAGACATGGGCATGCATGATCAAGCGAATGAGTGATTGCTTCACATGTTGACTGACACGTTCGGAAGACCCCTTAAAGACCTGCGAATCTCGGTCACCGACCGGTGCAACTTTCGCTGCACGTACTGCATGCCGGCCGAGATATACGGGGAACGTTACGAATTCCTCCCCAAGGCTGAACTGCTCACCTTCGAAGAAATCTCGCGCCTAACGCGCATACTGGTCAGCAACGGCGCTGCCAAGGTGCGAATTACAGGTGGTGAACCGCTGGTCAGGGCCGAGATCGAGACACTCATCGCCAGCCTGTCGCAGATCGACGGCGTGGCCGATCTGACCCTCACCACCAATGCCTACCTGATGGAGCAGAAGGCCCAGTTGCTGAAGGACGCCGGCCTGCAGAGAGTCTCTATTAGCTTGGATAGCCTCGACGACGAGATATTCAGGAGCATGAATGGTCGCGGCTTCGGCACGGCCAAGGTCCTTCAGGGTATCGACGCCGCGCAAAAAGCGGGACTCAATCCCATCAAGATCAACGCGGTCGTGCAAAAGGGGGTCAACGACCACACGGTCGTCGAATTGGCCCGCTATTTCAAGGACCGTGGCCACATCGTTCGATTCATCGAGTACATGGACGTAGGAAACCGCAACGGGTGGCGCCTGGACCACGTTGTGCCCGCGGACGAGATCGTGTCCATGATCGACGCAGAGATGCCGCTGGAGCCCTTCGAGCGAAGTTATAGGGGCGAGGTCGCGATGCGATACCGGTACCGCGACGGTGGCGGCGAGATCGGTGTCATCGCTTCCGTCACACAGCCATTCTGCGGGGACTGCACCCGCCTAAGGCTGTCCCCCGAAGGGTCCGTCTACACCTGCCTATTCGCAAGCAAAGGTACCGATCTGCGAGGTCCGTTGCGTAGCGGGGCAACCGACGAAGATCTAGAGAAGATCATTGGAGGCATGTGGGGCGCACGAGACGACCGCTACTCAGAAGAACGCAGCTCAATGACCGAGCCACAGCGCAAAGTCGAGATGTACCACATCGGCGGCTAGGTTCTTCGGCTCCCTACTGTACAAAGCGCCTGGCTAAGTCTAGCCGACGTTGGGCGCCTCGATCATCACCTTCAGCGAGTTCGGGGAGCCGAAAGTGATGATCGAGGACATCGATAGCTCGCCCGCATCTCCGGCGACAAGGCCCTCAAGCGCGGCGGCAGACATGTTGCCCGCAACCTCGAACCGGCGCACCAACAGATCCTCTGTCCCCACCCACAGCACCATCGTTTCGGCATCTGCGTCGCCCGGGACCGTCCCTGAAACCCGGTACACCGCGAGTCCATCTAGTTCGCCGAATATGACCGACATCCCTTCGAGCTGAACATTACCGAACGCCCCACGGCCGGCCAGTTCCGATGATATAGGAGCACTCGATCCGTCCGTGATCTGCCACGCGTTTGTCAGGGGATTCCGGTCGTGGATCACTCCGCCCACCTCGCGGGTCTCGAACGCAAAATTCGCTACGAACCTGGGCAGGTCTACCCCCATATTCATAATCATGGAAGTATCGCCGTTCTGGGCGCTGTCGCCCTCGAACCTGATGGACAGCAGCGACGATTCGGCGTCGGGGCCCTCTTTGATTGCCACTTCGCCTGTGAAGTGGAGCGCCTCGACTGCCTCCATCGCGGCATTGAGACTAGCTAGTAACGCGTCGGTGTCGTCGACGGCCTGCGGGGGTGGAGGCTCGGTAGCCGCTGTCGATGTCGCGGCCGGCGCGGCCGTGGCTGTCGGCAAAGGCACCTGGCCCGCCACAGGCGGCTCGATAATGATGTCCTCGCCGAACCCGGATAGTGCCAGGGTAATGATCATCATTGCCGACTCATCGCCGAGATCGCCCAGGAGATCCCCGCCGATAAGTCCGAGGTCAGCCTCGCCCTCCGCCACTATCTTGGCTACCAGGCTGTCGCTTGTCCGGACCCAGATGATCAGCGCGAACTCGTATGACACACCACCAAATGCGCCGTCGACGGAGGTCGCAGTTAATCGGTAGGTATCGACGCCGTCCAGCACTTCCAGGCCCGAAAGGACAAGGTCGCGCAGCCCTGAAACCTCTTGTATCACGAACGATGCAGGGTCGATTACCGTTCCGCCCTCACCGACGGTAACCTGCCACTCGCCAGTCACCGGGGCCATCACGTACTGGGTGTCACCGAGGCTGACGTACTCAGTCTCGATGATCACGAACAGCAGGTCCATCGCCAGCGTAGCCTCAACCGAGTCCGGGGCGACGTAGGCCCCTGTCATCTGGATGGGCACCTCTAGCGCGAAGCCTTCTGAGTCCATACTCGCCACGATGTCGAGGTCGAACCGGAAGGATGCCAGAGCGTCCATAGCTTCGATAGATGCCTCCATCACCTCAAGAGCCGACACCGGCAGCGGAGTCGGAGTTTGCGTGGGAGGCGGAACGGGCGTGGGACTTGACTCCGGTGTGATCGCGGTAGCCTCTACAGTGGGAGCGGCCGACTCCGGTGTTGCATCGGTGGTCGCGTTCGTGTCCAGGCCCGTTTCGTTGCACGCCGCAGCGACGGAAACCACCAGGACTGCCAGCAAACCTACGAGTATTCGAATATTCATGATTTCCTGTGCCAAACAGATACCGTCAAGGTGTACCCACAATATCATGGGCGGTCTCGCCCGAATCGCCCCAGAGTCGATGGCAAGGGCCTCAGCCATCACATACAATAGCTACGGCACCAAGGCGACGCAGTACGTACGAATCGCAAGAGGTCGAAAATTGATCCATATCTACACTGACGGCTCTTGCCTGGGGAATCCGGGCCCTGGCGGATGGGGCGCGGTAATCATAGAGGACGGAAAGAAGCGCACCCTGAGCGGCGCTGACAAGAGCACCACGAACAACCGAATGGAGATGCTCGCCGTGATTCAAGGGCTTGCATCAGTGCCCGAAACTGAACAAGTCACGGTGTTCAGTGATAGCAAGTATGTCGTGAACACGATGACGCTCGGTTGGAAACGCAAGGTCAACGTGGATCTGTGGGACCGTCTCGACGCCGAGGTAGCCGCTCATAGAGTCGAGTGGAGGTGGGTACGAGGTCACGACGGAGATCCTGGCAATGAGGAGGCAGACGCGTTGGCCACAGCCGCGGCGAAAGGCGATGTGGACCCATTCCAGCCGAGACTAAGCCATGTCGACGACGCTGGCAAGGCAGGCATGGTGGATGTCGGTGACAAGGCGACCACAGTGCGCGAGGCCACTGCCAAGGGCACAGTTCTGATGCGTCCTGAGACCCTCGCCCTGATCGAGACTAACGCTGTGAAGAAGGGTGACGTTCTCGGTGTCGCGCGAGTGGCCGGTATCATGGGCGCCAAGAACACCTCCCAGCTAATCCCACTATGCCACCCTCTACCACTCGACAAGGTGAGCGTAGATTTAGAACTCGATTCCGAGGCAAATTCCGTCAACATAACCGCAACGGCCAGAACCACCGCCAAGACGGGCGTCGAGATGGAGGCTCTTACCGCCGTTAGTATCGCCGCCCTGACCATCTACGATATGTGCAAGAGCGCGGATCGTGCTATGAAGATCGACGCGATCAGGCTCGTCAGCAAAAGCGGTGGCAGGAGTGGGGACATTACCCTCGAATAGCACCGCTCGCGTTCGACGATAAAGACAACCCGCTACCTGCGTCCAAAAAACGTGCGTGGTTTTACTCACCTGCTGCCCCTGCCGATACGCGGATTCTACGATGTGCTCACTCCCCAACAACCCCGTGTGAACGCGCCAGGTCAGCGGAAGTGTTAGGGTGTGCGCACGAGCGTCTTACTCGTTATCTGCGCGTGCAGCCACTGCAGCCTTGAGTGTCGATCTGATCGGCCGCAGATGTCGGTATCTAACATGATGCACAATCCGGTTGTGCCATGATGGAATTCCGATTCTAGACTAGAGACGCAATTGGCCGACCACAGCCGTGGGTTGTCACCCGCAGTGGCCTAGAATATCCAGGTGAGGTCATTCTCGCCGGGGCGGCACGTAGCGCCCGCGTATCGGACACACCTCGCAATGAGCCATGAATAAAATTCGCTGGCCGGTCATAGATTCGTTATTGGGCTCACGCCGTTCCGAGAGACGACGAGGACTCGTCGTGGGCCTAGGGAATCCAGGCGATCAATATGAGAAAACGCGTCACAACGTCGGCTTCTGGTGCGTGGATTGCCTGGGTGAAGAGTACTCAATCAAGGTTGGCGGTCGCCATCGGCTGGCACTGACCGGTGAGGGCCGTGTAGGTGTCGAGGATGTAATCCTGGCAAAACCCCGGACCTTCGTTAATGAGAGTGGCAAAGCCGTGACCTCCATTATGATGCGTTACCGAACGACCGCCTCCGACCTGATCGTTGTCTGCGATGACATGGACCTGCCCGCCGGGAAGATCCGGCTTCGACCCAACGGTGGGGCAGGTGGTCACAATGGGATCAAATCCATCATTGGCGCCCTGGGTACCCAGGAATTCGCCAGGCTGCGGGTCGGCGTCGGGCGCCCTAGTGCGGGGGATGATCAGATCGAGCACGTGCTTGGCAGGGCCAACTCCGAAGACCAGAGCCTGCTGGATGCTGCCGTGCAGACCGCGGCCGAAGCGATCGCCTGCTTCCTGGTAGAAGGCGTTGACTCGGCGATGAACACGTACAACTGATACTGGCGCTCGAAGGCCCGATTTTGTCTTGAAGGGCCACTCGCGCCTTGCTACACTTCAGGCCGCACTGGGGAGGAATTAGCACTTGAGACTTGCTTCCGACGAGGTACGGCACATCGCCGCTCTTGCTAGGGTAGCGATGACTGATGACGAGGTCGAGCGCATGCGTGGCGAACTGTCCGATATACTCGGCCACTTCGACACGCTCCAACAGGTCGACACGACGGGCGCCGAGCCTACCGGCCACTCGGCTGGACTGGAGACCGTCATGCGCGAGGACGTCCCCGACGCCTCCACACCCAGAGACGACATCCTGGCCAACGCACCGCGCACCGAGGACGGGTTCATCCGTGTTCGCGCGGTTTTGGAGTAGACGGCATTGGAGCTATCTGACCTCACAATCGGACAGGCAGGCTACCTCCTCGCTCAAGGTGACATCACCTCAACCGAGCTCACCATGGCCGTGCTGGACCGCATCACGGCCGTAGAGGAGCGGACGAAGGCCTTCGTTACGGTGACGGAAACGCTGGCCATGGAGCAGGCCGAGGCTGCCGATCGTCGCATCAAGGCCGGTGATGCCCAACCGCTGACAGGCATCCCGATGTCCCTCAAGGACAATATGTCCACGCGAGGCGTAGTCACTACCTGCTCGTCACGCATGCTAGAGGACTTCGTGCCGACCTACGACGCGACGGTTGCCCGGCGGCTATACGGCGAGGGCGCGGTGATGGTCGGGAAGGGCAACCTTGACGAGTTCGCCATGGGTTCTTCCACCGAGAACTCGGCCTTCCATTCGACACACAACCCATGGGATCTGGACCGTGCGCCTGGCGGAAGCAGCGGCGGCCCGGCTGCGGCGGTATCTGCCGGCGAGGCAGTCTACTCTCTTGGCTCGGATACCGGCGGCAGCATACGGCAGCCAGCCGGATTTTGCGGAGTGGTCGGCTTGAAGCCGACATATGGCCTGGTTAGCAGGTATGGGCTCATCGCCTTCGCCAGTTCTCTTGACCAGATTGGGCCCATCACCAGGGACGTCGCGGACGCTGCGATCGTCATGAACGCCATCGCAGGTTATGATCGGCGAGACTCCACCTCAATCGACTACACGCCTCCCGACTACACCCAGTCGCTCGGCAAGGACGTGCGCGGGCTGCGTGTTGGAGTGCCCCGAGAGTACTTTGTGGATGGCATGGAACCTGGCGTTGAGTCAGCCGTGCGCGAAGCGATTCGAGTGCTTGGCGACCTAGGCGCTATCGTCGAGGAGACCTCGCTGCCCCATACTCCTCAAGCGCTGGCGGTCTACTACATCATCGCGCCCTCCGAGGCCTCGGCGAACCTGGCCCGATACGACGGGGTCAAGTACGGCTATTCAGCCAAGGACGCCAGTAGCATGTGGGACGCCCTGGAAAAGACTCGCCAGGAGGGCTTTGGCCCCGAGGTCAAGCGCCGCATTATGCTCGGGACGTACGCGCTGTCCTCTGGATACTACGACGCGTACTACCTCAAGGCCCAGCGCGTGCGTACCCTCATACGCCAGGAGTTCGACGAGGAGTTCCAGAAATTCGATGTGCTGGTCACCCCAACGTCGCCCACGGTGGCCTTCAAGCTGGGAGACAAGACCGAGGATCCCATGGCAATGTATCTCAACGACATATTCACCCAGCCCGCGAACATCGCAGGGGTGCCTGCCGTCTCTGTGCAGGGTGGGATGGTAGACGGGCTCCCGGTTGGCCTTCAGTTCACGGCCAGCCACATGCAGGAGGAGACGCTGCTGCGTGTGGCGCATGCGTACGAGCAGGCTACCGAATGGCACCGCCTGCGTCCGAATATCTAGAAAGACCCCAAACGAGAAGGAGCGCAGGATCGATGACAAGCAGTAGTGGCCGGTTCGTAGTCGGCTTCGTTTCGACCCCACATCCGCACTCGCTCCTCCACATGAAGACGTTGGATGTGTTGGACGCCATCGAGACGGTGCACGTGTGCGGTCTCGATGGCGAGGACGTGGATATGCTGGCGGCCGAGACGGACAAGGTTGCCTCGACGACGAACAACCTCGATGAACTGCTCGTTCGGGGAGACATCGACGCACTCGTGGTGTCCGTGCGTAACGATGTGTGCCCCATGGTCCTAGAGGCTGGGATAGCAGCCGGCAAGGGGTCGCTGTTCGAGAAGCCTGGCGCTCTTCGGGCCGACGATCTGCGCCGGATCATGGAGCTTGGCAAGGCCGGTGGGCTGGTTATGGGCGCGATGTTCCAGAACCGTACCAACCCGAAAGCCGTCGAGACTCGGGAGGCTCGACGTAGTGGAGCCCTGGGCACCGTAATGGCGGTGGAGGCACGGATGGTGACCTCCCAGGTCCGGTACCGTGATCCAAACCACTGGCTATTTCAAAAGGGCATGAGCGGCTCCGGTATCCTGAGTTGGCTGGGCTGCCATCACATCGACCTGATGTCCTACATGATGGACGAACAGATAGTCGAGGTCACAGCGCTGCTGGGCAACCAGAACCCGGAGAGACTCGAGGTGGAAGACACCGCGATGCTGGCCGTCAGATTCGAGGGAGGAGCCCTCGGCTCGCTCCACGCTGGTTACCACTTGCCGGGGAGTGACGCTGGATACACCGGTGCATCCTACGACTCCTTCCTCGCGCTTCGAGGGACCGAGGGATATGCACGCATGCCTATGGAGGAGCCTGGCTATACTCTGTATAGCCAGGCTCCGGGCTGGGCCGCCCTTGGCGAGCAATATCGTTCTTTTTCACCACCCGATTCGAAGGCATATGGCGGTTTCGCGGGCGAACGCTTCCTAGAGGACTATTTGCGGGCCACCCGGACAGGCGGTGAGGCGCCGGCGCCCATCGAGGCTGCGGTCCACGTTCTAGAGGTCATCGACGCAGCTATCGAGTCCTCCGAGACAGGCCGAACCGTGAGCATCGCGAAACCATAGGTCGATTAGGCTCGAAGTCTGTCTGGCCATCGAACGGCGTATTATCATGAGTAGGACTTAATTGGGACCCGGGCGATAACGAATGAGCATGATCGAAGCCAAACACACCATCCCAGGACGCTCTCGCCGACGCTCCGTCGCGGCGGCGGCGCTGCTCGTCGTGGGAGCGGTGTTGCTGGTGGTGTCAGTGTCATACTACGCCTACGCTGCCTGGGCCAAGGCCGGGGTTTACGATCTCAACGTCGAGCTTGCGAGGCCGGAAGGGTTCTCGATCCCTACTATAGACGCGCCACCAGAGGACGACGTTGCCTCGCCTGTCATGGAAAACGAGGAACTTCAGACTCGAGATGCCGGTGAAACGAAACCTGGCACAGCGGAGAGCACGGCTTATCAACCTGTGGCTGTGCCGGAAGTCACGCTCCCCGCTAGTCAGGAGACCGTAGTAAACAACGACTCCTCTGGGGACGATAATGCCGTCCAAACAGCAGTCGAAACAGACAATGTACGGGTCTCGGGCGGTAGTGCAGACCTGGGAGCAGGCGCCGCGATCAGCCCGGAGACGCTGGAAAGTCTCAACGCTGCCGTGGTCACACTGGCAACGACCGAAGATCCGTGGGTCGTGGCTTCCACCGCCGAGGCTGCCCTGTACACTCCGGTATTGACAGACGGAATGGTGCCGGGAATCCTGATGCCCGCGACGCGCATCAGGATTCCCGCGCTCGATCTGGACTCTGGTGTCGCGGAGCTTGCCGTCGTCCGCTCCGATGACAGCGCGTCGTGGGAGACACCGAAACACGTTATTGGCCACATACCGACGACCGCCAACGCCGGATCCGGTGGTCAGGGCTGGTATTTCGGCCATCTGGAAAGTCCAATAAGGGGTGAAGGAAGCGTCTTCCGGCGTCTGCCCGAAGTGGCGACACTTCTCAAGGACGATCCGGACAGGCCGCTCTACGTCTTTCTGGAATCCGGGGACCGAAGTTTTGCCTATCGTATTTACAACGTCGAAGTGGTCTCCCAGGAGGAGTTGGCCATCGCCGACTCTGGCGCCCAGGACATTACCCTGGTGACATGCACCCCACGGTTCGTGTACGACCAGAGGCTCCTCGTCACTGCCGCCCTGGTAGGTGTCCTCGAGTCGTGATTCTTTGCAACTTGCATCCACTCTGCGTCGATACTCGCCTGGGGGCGTCATGATTCGCTACGGACTATTCGTGGCTGCTGCAGTGGTCGTTGTGGCTCTCATAGCCCTCATGTCCTGGGCACTTTCGAATCGCACGGCGGTAACCGGTTTGAGCGGAGTTACCCGCGTGACCAAGCCTGCGCCGGACTTCATTCTAGACCTCATGGACGGCGGCCAATTGCTCATGTCAGAGCTTGTAGGCAGGCCGGTCGTCATCAATTTCTGGGCGTCCTGGTGCACCCCTTGCCGCGCTGAAGCAGCCGGCTTTGAGCGGACGTGGCGCGGCTACGAGGGACGAGGGGTCGTGTTCGTGGGCATCGATATCCAGGACTCGGAGGCGGACGCGCGCAGCTACCTGGAAGAGTTCAATGTGACCTATCCAAATGGGCGTGATGAGAACGGGAAAATCACCGTCGATTACGGGGTAGTGGGCCTGCCGGTCACCTTCTTCGTGAGCAAGGAAGGCGTCATCGAGCGGCGGTGGGTTGGGGCGATCCCTGAGTCTCGCCTGCTTAGCTGGACCGAATCCCTGGCAGAGGGGTTGCCGCTGTCCGACAACGACGAGGAGCCCGACCCGGATCTGTTCCGCCAGCTCAGGTAATAATCTAGCTAGTCGTAGAGCCAGTCCACGTCGAAGCTCGTTATCTGGGTAGTACTCAGCTTCCCTTCGTCCCGGTCTCCGGCCACGTGTCCCAGCAACACCCTGTCTCCCCGGAACACAATTGCGGTGTAACAGTACCAGCCGTCCGGGTCGTCCTTCAGGACCTTCGTGTTCTCCCAGGTTTGACCGTCGTCCCTGGGAATAGCCACGTTGAAGGGCGTCCGGCGGCTGTCCAGGTCGCGTCGTCGTCAGAGGAGAATCGGGCCGCGATGTCGGCGGCGTCCTGGTCACGGCCTCTGCCGGTGAACCGTGGGTATGCGAACATGATTCGGCCGTCCGTCAACTCGATGAAGTCGCCCTCGCTGTTCCTCGGGTTTACAGGACCCGTTGGCAGCAAAATGTTGCGGTCCACCAGCAAACGTTCGGGGGTCGACAGAGCGGTCAGAATAACCGGCGCAGCAGGACCGATGTTGCGGTTGGATCAGGAACAGGCTCGGAGGTGGAGCATGCCGCGACGAGGAGGACGGTCGCGAATGCCGCTACTATGATGCGATGGAGAGAGCGCTCCGTAATCACTCCTCCATTATGCCGGGCTCAGGCGCATCGGCGACGTGTTAGCACGAGACGCATCGCCTGAATGGCCGATTGGACTCATACGACCTACTACTGAAATATAGTACAAACGCACCAACCAGCGATTGAGTAGGGCTGATATAGTCGTGGCGAGAGGTCATGTCTGGCTCGGTCCTTGACGATAATTGGGAGTAGAAGATGCCAAAATATTGGATGATCGGCTCCGGTGTCGCGTTGGGCGTGCTGCTCATCGCCGCCATAGCGGTTGCGATGATGAGGGACGCCGTCATATTATCTGAGGGCTCGCCGGAGAGGGCTGTGCAGCTTTATCTCACGGCGATTTCTGAGGAAGACTTCCAGGCCGCCCAGGCCACTCTGTCCTCCGAGCTGAAGGAGCGGTGCTCTCTGGAAGAGTTGTACTCCCGGTCCTTCGCTAGAGAAAACCTCGACGATTCCAGGGTGGCTCACGATGTCACCAATTTTGTCGATGACAAGGCGATAGTCGTATTCGAGGTGACCCAGTTGTCAGGCGGAGGCCCCTTTGATCTCAACGAGTGGACACACGACGAGCACTACACGCTGGTACGCGAAGACGGGGAGTGGCGCATCTTGGCCAGCCCATGGCCCTACCAGGGCTGCACGCAACCCCGGATCCCCATCGTGAAGCCGACCATAGTGCCCGCGCCAAAAACGGTCCAGGCCACTACTACCGACACATCCCGATGACGCACAACGCGCAGGACAGGAGTCGTAGCTGATGGAAAGCCTGCTGTTCTTCATACCGACCCTGCTGGTAATAGCGATGCTCGGTGCTATCGTATACGGCCTGGTGGCCCTCGCCAGGCGGCGTAGGGGATTCCAGGAGATCGATCCCGGAATCGGCAGCGTGCGCCGACTTTACTTCTATGTCGTTTCCTTCGTCGCGTTGATGATGGCGGCGTCCGGCGTCGTCGTGACAACCCTGTTCGTACTCGACTCGATTTTCGCGGGTTCCACCGTCTCGGGCGAAACCGTACGGCTGGCTTCCGGTCTTGCACTAATCATCGTGGGCCTGCCGCTGTGGTACTTCCACTGGCGGATGGTGACGGGGTACGTTGCAGAGCTGCCTGTGGAGGCACGCTCGGTCCTGAGGAAAATCTACATATATCTCGTCCTCGGGACCGCCGCGACGTTCTTCATTAGCGCGGCTTACGCGGGAGTGTCATTCCTTCTCGGCGACGGGGACTACTCCGGTTACTCCTGGGCCACCCTGGTTGTCTGGGCGGCGGTCTGGGCCTTCCACTGGCGTATGGAGAGCCAGGAGGGTCAGCCGACCCCTGAGACCTGTTCCGTCCGTAGGCTCTACCTCTATCTGCTTGCATTGGGACTGCTGTCTGCCACCACTTTTGGGGCCGCCCAGCTGATCTACGGAATTCTGCGCGAGGCGTACGTAGGCCTGACAGCCGAGTCAATAGTAGTGCCATCGTCCGGTCGATTGTGGAGCTCTGAAGCGCAGCAGGCGCTGGCTCTGCTCCTGGTTGCAGCGCCTGCCTGGGCAGTGCACTGGTTCCATTTCACCAGAAAAGACGGCGGATCCACCATTCGGCAGGTGTACCTCTACGGGTTCGTCATTGCCGGGAGTGCGGTGACTATCCTGGTCGGAGCCGGAACCATAGTATTTGGAGTTCTCGAGTGGGCAATCGGCCTGCCGGTTGCCACGGCCGCCGCCCAGTTCCGGTTCCTGCCTGGGGGCATCGCTACGCTGATCGTCGCAGGAGCGGTCTACGTCTACCATCGATCGGTGGCAGGGTCAGAGGACGAGTCGTGGTCGCCTGAGGCATGGGCGGTGCGCGGAGCAGTCCTCTACGCATCAACAGCGGTCGGTGTAGCCTTGACCGCATTCGCTGTAGGGGCGCTGGTCGAAACCGTTTTCGAGGCCATAGAGGGATCAGGTTCGTTTTCAGGCGGGGATCTGTGGAGAGACCGACTTGCCCTCACAGTCACATTTGGCATCCTCGGTGTTCCCCTGTGGGTCTACTACTGGAACGCCATTCGTCGCAGAGTTCTCTCCGACGGAGTCGAAGAGCGCCTGACAACAGCGCGAAAGATCTTTATCTTCGGGATCCTTGGCGTCGGAATGCTAGCGCTGCTAGGCAGCCTCAGCGTTCTGCTGTTTACCTTCCTCCGGGAGCTTCTGGACGGCCATCTATCTGACGTCATTAGCGACTCGAGAGGGGCGATCGTAGTTTTGGTGCCGGCCCTGATTGTCCTGCCCTACCACTGGTTCGTCTACAGGGAGGACCGCAGGCTCGCACCCGAATCCGAGGCGGGAGACCGCCCGACCATGCGCAAAAAGGCCGTGACCGTCCTCGTTGCAGTAGGAAGCGCGGCATTCCTCGAAGGGCTGGAAAAGGCGTTGGGCTACCGTGTGGACCTTCTGCAACGTGCTGACCCGGGCTTCTTTGTTCCCGAGATATCTGAGGAGCAGGCCTACACCCTGGCCAGCCGCATCGTGGGCGCGGAGGGACTCAACGTCCTGGTGGTCCCAGAACCGGACGGAGTAAACGTACTTTCGTACCGATAGTCGGCTACGCTTAGCGGACCACCCCGCGTGTCCTGAGGCCGTTTATGTCGTCAGCCGCGTAGTCGTATTCTGCCAAGACCGCGTCAGTGTGCTGCCCCAACGTCGGGGCAGCCGTGCGAACCGAGCCAGGGGTCTCCGACAGCTTGATCGGGACCCCGATGTTCCGGGTCGTCCCCGCCAAGGGGTGCTCCAATTCCACCACCATGTCTCGCGCTGTCACCTGCGGGTCCGCGAAAACCTCGGCCATGTCGTTGATTGGACCGCAGGGCACCCCAGCTCTTTCCAGCACCTCCTGCCAGTGGGCCGTAGATTGCTGCGAAAGGGTGTCCTGGAGCGTATCCTCCAGCGGGACCACGTTCTGCATTCGGAGGGCGTTGCTGGCGAACCTTTCTTCCCCTAGCAGGTCCTCGCGGCCGGTGGCGCCGCACAGCCGCACCCAGTTGGCCTGGTTTGCACCGCCTACCATTATGTAGCTGTCTTTAGTGGCAAAGGCCTGGTACGGAGCGGACAGGTGGTGTCCCGAGCCCACCGGGCCCGGAGGGACGCCTGTGGCGAAGAACATGGCCGACTCCCAAATCGTATAGGCGATCCCGGCTTCCAGCAGCGACGCGTCGATGTGCTGCCCCATGCCAGTTTTGAGCCGGCTGACATAGGCGTTCATTATCCCGAACGCCGCGTATATTCCCGCATTCAGATCCGTGATTGGCGGGCCGTTCCTCATGGGTGGGCCGCCCGCGACCCCGGTGATCGACATGAGGCCCGACATCCCCTGAGCCATCAGGTCGAATCCCGGTCGGTCCTTGTACGGCCCTGTAGTTCCGAAACCCGAAATGCTGCAGTAGACTAGGGCCGGATTCTCCCTGTGTAGATCCTGGTAGCCTAGTCCCATGCGGTCCATGGTCCCCGGCCTCATGTTTTCCACCACCACGTCCGCGGCTCCGGCCATGCGATGGAGAATCGATTGCCCTTCATCTGACTTCAGGTCGATCACAATACTGCGTTTGTTGCGGTTGATTCCCATGAAGGCGGCCGACTCGCCGTTGATGAATGGAGGCCCGCTCCGCCGGATATCGTCGCCGCCGCTGGGCTTCTCTATCTTGATCACATCGGCGCCCATGTCGGCCAGAAGCATGGTGCAAAACGGACCTGCCATGAACTGCGTCAGGTCCAGCACCTTAATTCCGTCCAACGGCGGTTCGTGAGTCACGGGTTCATCTCCCTAGCTAGCGGCCTGAAAACCGGGGCTTGCGTCGTTCGAGGAATGCGCGACGCCCCTCCTGAAAATCCTCGCTATCGAAGTTGACGAATGGGATGGTAGCCTCTTCCGCAGTTAGCCCGGCGGGAGAAGTATCATAAACCACCCGCCGCAGTATCTGCTTGTGTACTCTGTGGGACAGGGGAGCCAGATCCGCGATCTCGCGGGCCAACTCCTCCACGTAGCTGTCGCTCTCCTCGATGGGGACGACCTTGGTGACCAGACCTATGCTAAACGCCTCGGGGGCGTCGATCGTTCGTCCGCTGAGCAGGATGTACGACGAGTTGCCCGGGCCGATCAGCCTCACCAGCCTGCTTATCTCGTGATGGCCAACTACGATCCCCAGGCGGGCCGCGGGTATGGCGAATCGACCGTTGTCGGCGGCTATGCGCATGTCGGCGGCGAGGGTCAACTCACATCCACCGCCGATGCAAAACCCTTTGATGTGGCAGATCGTCGGCACCGGCAGCGCCTCGATCGCGTCCACAGCCGCGTCGAAGGCGGCCTGATACACCTTTGCCTGCTTGGAATTGGTGCGAAATCGGTCGAAGTCTTTGATGTCCGCCCCTGCGGAGAAAGACTTCTCGTCTGCGCCTCTGAGTACTACAACCCGTACGCTATTGTCCGCCGCGAGCTCCATAGCCAGGCGGCGCAACCCCAGCCAGCCTTCGTAGCTGATGGCGTTGCGCTTCTCGGGACGGTTGAGCACGATGGTGGCAATACCGTCATCACGCTCAACATACATGTCTGCGGACAAGTGGGAGTCCTCCGCCTTGTGAAGGCGTTGCGATGTTATATCACGGTGTGTCGGGCACGCAACAAGCCGGAGGTGTAGTGGGGTCAGTACGACGAGTAGCCGCCGTCCAGGGGGATAGCCGTGCCTGTGACGTAGTTAGATGCTCCGCTGGCAAGGAACACCGCCGCACCGGCGAGGTCGCCGGGCTCTCCCCAGCGGCCAGTTGGAATACGCGACGTTATGAATGCGTTCCGCTCGCTGTTCGCCGGCTGCTCGTAAGCCGCGCTCAGGTCGGTGCGTATTCAGCCGGGTAGTATGGCATTCACCTGAATGTTGTCCTTTGCCCAGGCGATGCCCAGGCTCTTGGTCAACTGCACGCCGCCAGCAAGGGTGGCGGAGTGCTACGCCACCCAGTCGCTGCCGAACAGCGAGGTCATCGACCCGATGTTGATCACCTTCCCGCCGACGGATGCTGCCATAGTCGGGTGGGCCGCCTTTGCGCACAGGAATACGCCCCGGAGATTGATCCCCATAACTTGGTCCCATTCCCCGACACTGTAGTCCTGAGGCGGCTTCTGGACGGCAATGGCGGCGTTGTTGACCAAACAGTCCATGCGGCCGAATCGATCTAGGACAGCGGACATCGTCTCGGCCATCGAGTCCTCGTCAGCCACATCCAGGGCCAGGCCCAGCGCATCCACGCCCAGTTTTCACGTATTGCCCCTCCACGGCAGACGCGGTCTTAGCCTCGTCCTGTGCGGCTATGACGATGTTTGCTCCGGCGGTCGCGAGCCCCTTTGCTATGCCCAGGCCGATGCCGCCGTTTCCCCCGGTGACCATCGCAACCTTGCCCGTCAGATCGAACATCTCGGCCATTTGATTACCTCGTGATAGACGCCGCTGGTGATGGTGAAGCGGTGTTCCAAGGTGCGGAGTCTTCCCCACCCAAGAGAAAATGAAAAAAGAGTTGATTTCTGAGGGACACCCTCAGCAACTGGGCTGCGCGCGCCGTCTTCTCCGTGCAGCCGTAGGCGTAGGGGCACATGTATGCATAGGAGATCGTCGTTTCGCGGTAGGATGTCCCGCATGCCGCTTTCGGAAGGCGGCAACTTGGTGCTCAGAAACGATGAGAGGAGGCCGGCTGGGCCCTGTTGTGATGTGCTCTGACGAATGCCTGTCCCTGTGCTGACGGGTCTTGTCTGGACGACAAGCCCTCAGAGTGACTTGGCAGGATATTATACAACAACTAGCCAAAATTCAAGAACAAGACCAGAACACGGGATGTATTGAGAGGAAGGCTGCGCACGCTGGGAGATGGCGCTGCCTTGCCAGGAGGGATCAACTCTGGGGTTGCACAGAGGCGCCGCGGCACTTCGCCGGGGAAGGGCCGACCTGGTTCCGGTACTGAGGATTACTCGCGGTACCTGTGGGACTCCTCGGCGCGTTCGCTCATAACGCCGTCCCGCATCTCCTTGACCTCGTCTGCCATGGCGAGGAGCGTGGAGTCGTGGGTCGCAGCGACGACGCTTATCCCCTGTTCGCGCACCATTTCGATGAAAAGGCCGAATATGGACCGCGCATTGGTTGAGTCCAACTCTCCGGTGGGCTCATCCGCGAGAAGGAGCGGCGGCCGGGTCACCATGGCTCGTGCGATGGCGACACGCTGCTGCTCGCCGCCAGATAGCTCATACGGCCTGTGCTTCGACCTGCGCGTGAGGCCGACCATCTCCAGAGCGTCCCTGGCACGCTGCTCTCGCTCTCCAGCGCGGACGCCGGAAATTCGCAGAGGCAGCTCCACATTCTCGAAGGCCGACAACAGCGGTAGCAGACCGAAAGACTGGAACACGAAACCGATCTTGTGGCGACGTATCTTGGTGAGTTCCTTCTCACCCAGATGCGCAAGATCCTGGCCCTCGAGTAGAACAGAGCCACTGGTGGCCTTGTCGAGGCCAGCCATCAGGTTCAGGAGCGTGGTCTTGCCAGAGCCGGATCTGCCCACCACGGCGATGAATTGGCCGGGGTGGACCTCCATGCTCACGTCGCGAACCGCAACAACCAACTCTGAGCCGAGCTGATATTCGCGGCCCAGGTTTATCGTCTCGACAATCTTCTGATTGTCGTTCAAGCGCGTCTCCTCTAGCATACTGGCCCGTTGCCCCTGCAGTGCTTAGGCGTCTTCGGACTCCAGGGTCACTTTGCCGTCTTGTACCACGACCCTCGCCCGGTCCTTGATCTTCAGCTCGTCCAGGTACTCCCTCGGTATCTGTACCCGGCCTGCGCCGTCCACCAGCGTGAACTCCTCGAGCTCTACCCCGGTCTCGGCCTCGCCGGTTACCCGCTTGAAGGACACCTTCCGGCGGATCTCAGTCGACATCTTGCCGTCCAAAATCATGACGACGCGGCCGACCTTGTACGCGATGTCCGGGTCGTGGGTGACGATGAGTATCGTCGTGTTGAGTTCCTCGTTCACAGTACCGAACAGGTCCAGAATCTCCCCTGCTGTGGCGTCGTCCAACTCACCCGTGGGCTCGTCCGCCAGAAGTAGCGGCGGATGGTTAGCTAGCGCCACGCCAATTGCCACCCTCTGCTGCTCACCGCCCGAAAGCTTCTCTGGGGTGTGGTCTATCCTGTGACCCATGCCCATGAGCTCGAGCAGCTCCCTCGCCCGGTCGTTCCGCTCCTTGCTGGAAATATCGGTAAGCATCATGGGAAGCGCGACGTTCTCGAGAGATGTCAGGTAGGGGAACAGGTTGCGGCTGGTCTGCTGCCACAGGAAGCCAACGTCCTCGCGGCGGTAGACCTCCACATCCTTGGTGCTCATGCGGAGCAGATCCTTGTCGCCGACACGGATTTTGCCTGCAGAAGGATTGTCGTAGCCAGCCAGGATATTCAAGAGAGTGGTCTTGCCGGAGCCGCTAGCCCCAACGATGGCCACCACCTCGCCCGCATTGACCTCCAGGTCGAGCCCTCGCAGGGCCACCACTTCGAGGTCGGCTATCTTATATATCTTGAACAGGTCTTCGCAAAGTATGTACGGGTCGTGCTCTGCTACCATCGAAAACTCCCGCGCTTCGTGCCAATAGCTCATAACCCATTATCGCCGGCTAACTTCAACGCCATCCGAATGATATCGGTTAGTCTAGGATTTGGGGCTTTTAGGGGCAGGCATCCGTTTCCAACTCCAATACATGTACCCCGTGCCCAGTATTCACTACAGCCTGCAACAGATATGATCAGGCAGTAGGGTAGAGTGTATCGTAATTCGCCGGTGGGGAACAGGGCGCTCAGGTTCCCGACAAAAATCCTGTTCTACGGCTCGAATAGTTCGGTGTTTGGGTAGAAGTCAGACCACGCGAACCAGAACGAGTTAAAAAATAGCACTGGCTTCAACCGGCGTCGATCGAGCGGCCCACCGACCGCGATGCCGCTCAGTTTGCTCCAGAGAGTTCCCGTGTCGTCGTCGGTCATCTCTCGACTCTCGGGTCCCTCGGAGAACGTCAATACCACGCCATCCACCGTCCGGTCAAAAATGGCGGTGGTCCCTTTAGAGCGATCAAAGGCCACAATGATGTCGAGGCCCTCGAATGTGTCGTTGAGGACGCCCGCGGTCGCCATGTCGGTGTGAGCATATGCTCGCGCGCCCTCGTCGCCAACCAGACCAACGACCAGCTGCTTTCCAATCAAACGCTCGTCGTAGTTAGACTGACCTATGACTCCAGAATTGGGCGACGCATAGTAGCTGTTGTACTGGTCGTAGACCCCTCCGCCTGTGTCGAGAACCAGGGTATCGGGACGCTCTTCCTTCCATGTGGAGCACATCACAAGCTGCGAGGCCATGATGCCAAGGGTCTCACCGGCCAGTTCGCCCTCCACGGCCTGGCCGAGGAACTGGCTCCACAACGTCTCAGTTTGCCGGTCGGACATCACCAGCGCATTCATTATCAGCTTACCGGACACGCCGAAGGTCAGCTCCATCCCCGCTACCTCACGGGCATACACGATGCCCGTGAAACACAGCGGTCACCATGTTACCGCGACCGGTTTGCCTCCGATTACGTCGTTGACGACCTCGCGGGAGCTCAGGAAAGCGGTCGAGTAGGCTTTGTGTTCGCCGTTAAAAGAGAGGCCGATTACCAGGTCGCGGTCGACCAGGTTATGCGAGGCTTCTTCGGCGGTAATGAACACAGGATTGGCGATCGCAGGGATGGCGTCCCTGGGCAGGATGGAGTGAATTTCGAGCGTGCGCTCCTTCGTGCCGTCACCATCCGGCTGGCTGAACTTGATTATTCGCCTGCCAGTCTTAGGGGAGAGGAGGTCCGGCGGGTCCACGTCCGGGTCAAGACCCACTTGCTCCTCGGCTACGTTCGCCGGGTCAGGCGTGGGAGTGCGCAAAGATTGCGTCGGCTCGGGGACCGGAAGCGACGGTGGAGTGGCATTCACACTAGCACTGGACGAGCCTTCGGGAGGCGTCGTCGATAAGGCCTGACCGATGGTGCCGTCCGAGTGTGCCTGCTCTGCGGCAGGCTGCGATGATGTTCCACATGCCACCACCCGCCTACCTACACCATTGTGATGACGTCGACCCTCTGGACGGTTTCGTCGCAGATGGTACGTTGCGGTCTGCTAAAGATGATTCGGCGTGGGTTATTGTAGAACCCCGCTGCATGAGCGATGTACACTTGTCTGTGGGTTGGCGTAATTGGCGCTACAGCCTGTGAAGTCATGATGGAGCGAGGTCACATGAGCGAGAACCTGGGTATCGAGAGCGTGGAGTTGAGCGACGAAAGCGTTGTGGTGAAGTGGAATGACGGTCATGATAGCGTCTATAACGCCAAGTACCTGCGCGTGAGTTGTTCCTGCGCCCAGTGCATCGAGGAGTGGAGTCGGCGGAAGATCCTTGACCCGGCCACCGTTCCAGCCGACCTGCGCGCCGAAGACTACCTCATGGTTGGGCGGTACGCCATACAGTTTCTGTGGAGCGACGCACACTACACCGGAATTTACCCCTTCGACATGCTCAGGGCGCTTTGCACCTGCGACGAGTGCAAAGTCGACAGAGATCTGGCCAAAGGCGAAGCTACCCCTTAAGTTCCATCAGCTCCAGCCAATTGCCATCCGGGTCCTGCAGGTAGCAGACCGTCCTCCCCGGCGCCACCGAGATCGGCGCATTGAGGGTCTTAGCGCCCGTCCCCGATAGATTCTTGTACGTGGCCTGAATGTCATCGACCGCGAATGCCAGGTGGCTCCCGCCGATGACGCTGCGCTCCGACGTGGACCTCTGACCCGGAGCTGGGTTCACATACTGGATCAATTCCAGCACGTGCTCCCCACCTATCCCCAGGATCGCGATCTTCAGGTGTGCGTCTTTGTAGCCGACGACCTGCTCGATGGGGCCGCCCTGCCTTTCGTACCTATCCTGCACCTCCAGGCCTACTCCACCCTCGTAGAACTCGACGGCCCGTTCCAGGTCGGCAACCACAAATCCGGTGTGATGCATCTTTAGTGTCATCTGTGCCCCTCGTCTTCAGTAAATCTATTGAGAAAGCTGTCCGATTGCCGCCAGGGCCTTGCCGACCCTCTCACGTACCGCCGCGACTGCGTCGTCGTCCCACTCATAGAACCCCTTGCCAGACTTCACTCCTAGGTCCCCGCCGGCCACCATCTCCTTGATCATCGCCGGGGAGGCGCCCGAGGACTCCAGGTCGGGGAAGAGCTGATCTACGATCGCCAGAATCGTATCCCAGCCCGCCAGGTCAAACACCTGGAACGGACCGGCCACGGACAGGCGCCGCCCAAAGCTGTTGGTGACGACGGCGTCCACGTCCTCGGCGGTGGCTATCCCGGCCTCGACGATCGACGCGGCTTCCCTGAGGAGTGCGAACTGCATCCGGTTGCCGATGAACCCAAGGGACTCCTTCTGGAGCACAACCGGTCGCTTACCGAGAGCGGTCAGCAGCGCCACGGTCGTCTCGATCGTCTCCTCAGTCGTCTCCGGACCGCGGACCACCTCCACCAGCGGCAACAGGTATGCCGGGTTCCACCAGTTGGCGACCACGACCTTACCCGGTCTGCCGGTATGCGGTGCAAGTTGGCTCGCCATGAAGGACGACGTGTTGCTCGCTATTACGGCGTGGGCCGGAGCCAGGCCGTCGATCTCGCCGAACACCTTCTGTTTCAAGGCCAGGTCTTCGAAGACCGCCTCGATGACGAAGTCTGCCCCGTCCAGGGTGGTCTCGAGGGCCGAGCTCGTGCTGATGCGGCCGGGCACGCCAGCGGCGCTCTCGCCGTCCACGAGACCCATGTCGCGCATCATCTCAAGATTCGTAGCTACGGTACCCAGTGCCAGCTCCAGCCTCTCATCGGAGACGTCGCCAAGCTGTACGTCGTAGCCGCCCACGGCGAACTGGAGTGCGATCCCGCTCCCCATGAGGCCCGAGCCCACGACGGCTACCCGCCGGATTGCGTCAGCGTCCATAAGACAATCCTCCATTTTACGCGGTCCACCCATAGTACAGCAGGCATGATACCACGGCATTCCGTCGTTGACTCTTGGTCGACTTCCTGGTAAATGTACCAGCACATTTACTCCATAGGAGACGACGTGAGACTCATAATCTGCGGCATCGAGTACTCCGGGACCACGACGCTGGCGACCGGGATCAGCGCCTGGGCCGGCTCCACGATCGGTGGAGAGTTCCCTGTCCACGACCACTGGAAATTTCCTGATATAGAGTGCTACCGCTCGGGGCCCTCGCCAAGTCTCAGCGACACAGATCGACAGACCATGCTCGGCCTGAGCCCGAAGTTGAAGGAAATGCTCCAGCGACAGAGCCTGGTCATGCACTTCGGCGACGCCGGGGAGTTCACCGACCAGATACTGGCCGGATTCTACCTCGACGATACCGTCTACGGCCCCCTCTATTTCGACTACGGCGGCCAGTACGAGCCCCAGGGCGGACCCCGTGCCAGGTATGCGCGATACGTCGAGGCGCAGTTTCTCAAGCGCGCGCCGGAGACCGTGTTCGTCTACCTGAAGGCGTCCGCGAATGTCATAAAAAAGCGCATGGACGACGAGCAGCGCCCCTACGGCGTCCTCAAGCCTGACGACATTGACGCTGTCTTGGAGGCCTTCGAGACACAGGCCGAAGCGTCCTTGTTCACCAGGAAGATTGAATTGGATACCAGCGACTCCACGCCTGCGGAAACCCTGGATCAGCTCGTAGCCCAGTTGCAACCGTTCTTCACCGATACGGACCGGATGAGAATGCTTGCCCATAAGGCCCTTGCAGTCGGAGGAAACCAATGAGAATCGCGGTAATCGGCTGCGAGTACGCCGGGACGACGACTCTCGGGAATGCTATCTACGACTGGTCCGTTGACACCCTGGGCCGGACACTGATGCTTCACGACCACTGGAAGATGCCCCACATCTCCGGGCATCCCCCTCATGAGACGAACCTGACACTTCTAACCGAGGAGGAAAAGGGGCAGGTGCAACAGGCAAGCCCCGCCGTGGCCGAACTGCTCATGCGCTACGCCCTCTACTACCACACGCCCTCATCTTTGACCGAGGATCCAGCCGTAGTGGTCGGATACCACATCGAAGACCTCATCTACGGCCCGCGGTACTACGGCTACGGCGGCGATGGGGAGCCCGGCGACCGGCGTGTTGTCGCAGCCCACATCGAAAAGCGGCTTGCAGCCAACGTCCCGCAGTCAGCCTTGGTGCTGCTTGAAGCTTCTCCTGAGGTGATTCGGGAGCGGATGAAGGCCAATCCCCACTCCCCGGGTGTCGTGCCCGAAAAGGACATCGAAATGGTGTCGCAACGCTTCCGCGAGGAGTACGAAAGGTCGCTGATTCCAGGGAAATTCATACTGGACACGACCAGCGCCACAGTCGAAGAGACAATGGCCGACTTCATAGAGCAAGTACAGCCCTACCTTACGCCCCAGGACCGCATGGGCCTACTGGCGCGCTCGGCCAACATAGGCGTCTAGCAGAGCGGGCTTGCCGAAGGTATCAAGAGGAAAAGCACCCGACCCTCACCTCAATCCTCTCCCTAGCCAGGGAGAGTAGGTCCGATCTGGTTCCTTCTCCCCTGAGGAGAGAAGGCTAGGATGAGGGAATAATTTCGGCATGGTGGCCTAGTCAACGGGCATGCCCAGCCCAACGAAGCGTGCGCAGCACCCTGCGCTTCATTGGAGGGGCGAGTAGTCCGTGGGCGTGAGGAACCTGTTCGTTACCCTGACCACGGGCGCACCCTTTGCCAGCGATGCCTCATAGACCTTGTGCCACTCCGGGTCCGCACGAAAGCCATCCCACGCCTTCTGGCGCTGAGCCATGTCCTCGAAGGCGATGATGTAGATCAGCCGGTCGCTGTTCTCCCCCGCCTCTGACGTCCAGTGGCCAATGCTAGTCGCGCCATGCTTCTCCAAAAGCCCCTTGACGCAGTCCCGGACCTCGGCAACGACATCATCCAGCCGACCGGGAGCGGCCTCGTATACACGATACTCGTAGATCAAGACAATCTCCTGGGTTATCCTGGTTTTCGAATGAGGGCCAGGCGCCGCCAAGATGAACCAAAACCCTCACCTCAATTCTCTCCCTTCTCCCCCAGATAGAGAGGCAGGATTAGAGGGAAAATCCCCTCGATGGCATGTCTAGCCGAAGGTCATATCCTGCCCCGCCCAACGAAGCGTGCGCAGCACCTATTGGAGGGGGGAGTAGTCCGTTGGCTTCAGGATCGTGTTCATTACCCTCGCCACGATCGGCCCGTCCTTCTCCGACTCGTCACGGACCTTGTGCCACTCTGGGTCGGCACGGAAGCCTGCCCAGGCCTGCTGTCGCTGCTCCAGGCTCTCGAAGGCCAGGATATAGATCAGCCGGTCACTGTAGTCTCCAACCTCGGACGTCCAGTAGCCGATGTTCTTCGCGCCATGCTTCTCAAGAAGTGCCACTGTATGGTCACGGAATCGAGCCTGGACATTCTCCAGCTTGCCTGCGACGGCCTCGTACACGCGATATTCGTATATCAAGCTATCCTCCCCTAAGAGTTACTGTGTATCCCCAGGTCTGCCCGTACGGCCTCGACCAGGTAATCGATAGGGGCAGCCTGCGCCCCGTCGGAGAAGCCGAAGTTCAGACTCGATATCGATATAGCCCCGTCTCGCATGGCTCCCAGATCGGTGCCCTCAGGCGCGATATCGAGAATCCTGTCCTCCGCAATCCAGTAGTGTGTACGGGTTCCGTCCCGAGCCTTCGTCACCCTCTCCACGAACGCCCTCGGGCCTGGCCGAGTCAATTCCACACCCCTGATCTCCTCGGCGTCCAGATCGGGTACGTTGAGGTTTATTAGCTGAGGCGCGTCGAGAGGAGCCTCCTTCAGCGCCCGTGCCACGGCTGCCGCTGCTCTCGCCGCCACCGCGTATCGCGCGTCTCCTTTGCCGTACGTGGCGGACACGGCCATGGACGTGAACCCCTTCATGTAGCCGTGGGCCGCGGCCCCGACAGTACCTGAGATAATCACGTCGTGGCCGAGGTTCGCTCCGCGGTTTACGCCGGACACGATGAGGTCTGGCGGCTCATCCAGGATCGATTCGATGGCCAGGATGACGCAGTCTCCGGGCGTTCCCTGGACTGCATTGACGACGACTCCGTCCAGGCGCGACCGCACTTCCTGGACGCGCAGCACGGATGTAAGCGTCAGCGAGGCGGCGACTCCGCTCTGATCACGATCCGGGGCCACGACGCTAACCTCGCCAACTGCGCTCAATGCCTCTGCAAGGTGCCACAACCCATCTGAGTGTATCCCGTCGTCGTTCGTAACCAGTATTCTCAAGCCTTGCTCCCAATCGCCATATTGTCGATAAGCCGCGTCTTGCCAATCCGGACGGCCACGAGCGCCAGGGCCGACCCCGTCAGCACATCCAGCTCGTCCAGAGTCTGCGGATTCGCGACGCTCACGTAGTCCAGAGAGGCCAGTGGCTCATTTGAGATGATCTCTCGCATCTGCCGTCTCACCTGCTCGGCATTACCGGTTTTCATATTCTTAGCGGCGGCCAGTGCCTTGTACAGCACCGTCGCCGCCTGCCGCTCATCAGCGCTCAGGCCAGCGTTGCGGCTGCTGAGGGCCAGCCCGTCCGCCTCCCTCACTATCGGGCAGAGAACGATCTGCGCCCCCAGGTTCAGGTCGGCATTGAGTCGCCATATCACCAAGCCCTGCTGGGCGTCCTTCTGTCCAAAGTAGGCCGTGTCGGGACGGACGATGGACAGCAATTTGGTCACAACCGTCGCGACACCGACAAAATGGCCGGGGCGAGATGCCCCCTCCAGCCTCTCCGAAGGGCTTCCCACGTCGACTCGTGTGTTTGAGCCCGCAGGGTACATCTCGTCCGTCGTCGGCGCCAGCAACAGGTCGACGCCGGCCTCGTCGAGTCTTGCATAGTCCGCGTCCATGTCACGCGGATACGAGTCGTAATCTTCCGTCGGGCCGAACTGGGCCGGGTTAACGAAGATGCTCACGGCAAGCGTCGCGCTCTCAGACCGCGCGCGGCTCACTAGAGACATGTGGCCGTCGTGGAGTGCGCCCATGGTCGGCACGAGACCCAGCGGCCTGTCAATTGCAGACGTTGCCGCCCGGAACTCCTCTGCTGTCTCGATGACCCTCATGGGCCCGGGGCCTTTCGACACATCGCCTTCAACCCTGGTTCCTCGCTTCGGCCGCCGATAGAATGGAGTCCAGAGCCTTGGACTCCTCGTCGCTAAGATGCCTGACATTCTCGCCGGCAGGGAACTCGGCGGACCTCACCTCGGCGACGTGTCGGCGAATAGCCTGCGACGCCCTGTCGTGGAGATTGTCGTACTTCCGGACGTGCCTGAGGTCGAAATCGTTGATCCCAAGCATGTCGGAGACGATCAGGACCTGGCCATCGGTGTGGCGTCCCGCGCCTATCCCTATCGTGGGTATCGACAGCCGCCGAGTGGCCTCCCTTGCGACCTCCTCCGGTATCAACTCGTATACCATCAGCCAGGCTCCCGCATCCTGCAAAGCCACAGATTCTGAAATCAGTCTCTTTGCAGCCCGGGCTGTCTTCGCCCGCAGCCCCTTTGTCTCGTGAATCTGAGGGTTCAGCCCTAAATGGGCGCACACTTGAATCCCATCCTG
>Ga0302135_10000045_pt1 | contig 70375 bp, 62 predicted proteins | sample CBN3_surface_MG_FD_203119 | JGI IMG/M metagenome (GOLD analysis project Ga0302135, IMG submission 203119) | Marine microbial communities from Western Arctic Ocean, Canada - CBN3_32.1 | ecosystem: Environmental > Aquatic > Marine > Oceanic | place: Canada: Western Arctic Ocean | collected...
CCCATTGATCCAATTACATTGCCGTCCATGTCGACCTTGGCCACTTCTCCGTCGAATCCGGTAGTGATGTACATGAAGCCGTCGTCGTGTAAATACAGAGCACACACCATGGCATCGAATTTCCATTCTCGTAGCAGGTTACCAGACGTATCGTAGCGTTGAATACGCATGTTTTCGCGATCTGCTACATGGATGATGTTGTTGGTATCGATTTCGATAGCGTGTGCGGCGACGAACTCTCCCGGGCCGTAACCACGGCTGCCCCACTGTGCAATGAACTGGCCGGCAGGGCTGAATTTCATCACCCGTGGCACGGCGCCACCGTGACCCTGAGCCACGTAGATATTGCCCATAGAATCCAGGGATACATCATTGGGTTGATTAAAAAGGTGATCGCCAGCCGATTCATCCCACTCGCCTTCCTCGCCCTTGGTGCCTAATGTCATTAACACATTGCCATCCGAATCCAGTTTCATCACCAGGTGATCGGCAACATCGGTCACCCAAATATTATTGTCCTTGTCTATGTGCATACCGTGGCTGCGTCGTAGCAAACCGTCTGCACCAAACGAGCGTAGGAAGCCACCGCTTTTATCAAACTCCAAAAACGTGGGAGTGCCGCGACTGAGAATGACAAGATTGCCTCGTGCATTAATGGCCACACCTGCATAGGAAGCAGTCTCCATCGAAGCGGGCAGCTCAAATGCCTCGGCAAATTCCACCGGTACATAATCTTGTAAGTTATAAGCATGTAGAGGAAACAGTTGTCGAACGGGACGCTGTGCGGCAGTGAATGGTGAAACTAACAATAATATCAGGCAGCTTAGACTTAGAATTCTCATTGATTCTCTCCTCAGAATGAAGCCCGAGTATAGCTAGAGATTTGCTTGATGGATACGAGTAGATTTAGAGTCAAGTCTTGCACCTGGTCTTACTCGGGTGGTGTCCGGAAATGGGGCAATATTCAAAACCTGCCCCCAAGTAAAGCAGGCTAGCAATAGACATTTAGGTACGCGGCATTTATCCTGTCTATTCCAGAAACCGGGAGAATCTAATAATGAAGAAAAATATTCAGTTTCGGGAAGGAATTTTACGGGCCAGACCAGCCCTCATACTTACTTGCCTACTGGCTCCGTGGCAATCAATTGCGGCACAAACTGCCCCCACCTTTAGTGCGGACGTGGCGCCGATACTTTATGAAAAGTGTATAAGTTGCCATAACCCTGACGGCATTGGCCCCATGCCCTTGATCAACTATGCAGACGTCAGGCCCTGGGCCGCGTTGATTAGCTTAAAGGTAAAGGCGCGAGAAATGCCACCTTGGCACCTGGATAGAACTACAGGTATCCAGAATTACAAGAATGACATATCACTCTCGGATGAGCAGATTGCGACCATCGTAGCCTGGGCAGAGTCCGGAGCTCCCCGGGGCAAAGCCTCTGCATTACCGCCCTTGCCGGAGCTGCCCACTGGCACAGATTGGCAGATGGTTGAATTGTTGGGTCCACCAGATTTTGTCGTCAAGTCGCCTCCCTATACGGTTGCTGCTAATGCGCAGGATCAGTGGTGGGTGCGAAACACCTCTTTCGAAGGGTTGATCGATGGGCCGCGTTATGTGCGGGCCACGGAATTAAAAGGTAGCTATCCATTGGGAGTCAAAGTACTTCACCATGGTCACGCGCAATTAACTTCGCAAGATGCTTCCGGCGGCCGTGTCTCTGGTCCGATTGGTAGGCAAGGTGTCGGCAAAGGAGGTGATTTGTTTCCTGAAGGAACGGGTATGTTAATCAATCCGACTGGGTCGATTAAGTGGAACCTTCACTATTTCCCCATCGAGCAGGAAGTGCAAAACGAGCAGGCCGAAGCGGCAGTCTGGCTCTATCCCGAAGGTTATAAACCAGAATTTGATACGCGGGGGGAGCAATACTTTGCGGCCGATACCGGCCCCGGTGGCTTATGGGCTAACGACCTTTTATTGCCACCCAATTCCATTAAATCCCAGCAAGGTGTTCGGGTTCTGAAACGATCAGCACTTATCACCAGCTTTCGGCCGCACATGCATATGCGCGGCCGAGCTCAATCGCTGGAAGCTGTCTACCCCGATGGTCGTCGTGAGATGCTGGCGCGCGTGGATAAATATGTTCATACCTGGCAAATCGCTTATGAATTTGAAGATGATGTGGCGCCGCTGTTACCCAAGGGAACCATGTTGATGATTACCTCCACTTGGGACAACACTGCCGATAATCCCAACAATCCGGATCCTCGGCAATTTGTTATCTTCGGGCAACGGGGTGTGGATGAGATGTCCCATTTGTGGTTAGGCATAACCTATCTGTCAGACAATCAGTTTGAACGCTTAAGCGCTGAGCGACGAGGCAGCTTAACCGCACAAAACACACGGTAGTCAGTAATGGGAAGTAATTGTAAAAGTGCAGTGCTGGTACTGCTCACTATTTGGGTGAGTGGTGCTAGCTTGGTGTCGGCTCAAACTTCATCGAGTCTTGATCCATTTAATGAAGCGCCGCTTCGACCTCGTGGGCAGAATGTTATTCCGCTGTTTGATGGTTGGTTTCCTAATGCCGATGGCACTTTTACACTTTGTTTCGGCTATTTCAATATGAACACCGAACAGTCACTGGATGTTCCACTTGGCGAGGGAAACAAGTTAGAACCCGCAATTTATGATGGTGTGCAACCTACTCATTTCGACCCGGTACCCAACCCATCTCTCACCCGCGAGTTCCGCCACCACTGGTGTGTTTTCTCCGTAATCGTTCCGGAAGATTTCGGTGATTCGGAAGTTCTCTGGACGCTTGAAACCCAGGGCAACGCATTGGAAGTTCCAGGCTGGCTTATTCCTACCTATATTCTCGATGAAGAAACAACCTCCGGCCGTGACGCTGTAGCTCCGTATTTGAGCCTGAACGATGACCCGCCGAATTTTAGAGGACGCCAGGGATTGTGGGAAGGCCCCCGTATTGCAAAAGTGGGAGAACAGGTACCTTTGATTGCTCGCGTTGCCCACCCCGAAGCCGGCACCTGGTTGGGCTGGACTTTGCATCAGGGTCCGGGGCAGGTAGAATTCAGCCCGGAGGAGTTTCGGCTGGATGCTGCCAATGGAGTAGCGACTACCAGCGCAACCTTTAATCAGGCAGGCTCTTACGTGGTTCGTGTGCAGGCAATCAATGACACTGAGCGCCGGACAGAGCCAACTTACGGATTTGAGTTTTACTGTTGCTGGACTAACGGCTATGTCAGGATTGATGTAGTCGAGTAGCTACATCATATCTCGAGATAGCAAGTATTATGTTTAGACGTCTAAAAAATTGCCACAATGTTGCCGACCTTCGCTTGTTGGCCAAACAACGCTTACCCGGACCGATTTTTAATTATATCGATGGCGCCGCCGACGATGAAGTGACCTATCGACGCAATACTGCGGCCTTTGAAGATTGCGACCTGGTACCGAATGTCCTCGCCGGGGTTGAAGAGGTTGATATGTCTGTGACCGTGATGGGTCAGAAACTCGACATGCCAATTTTCTGCTCGCCCACCGCCTTGCAGCGATTATTTCATCATGATGGCGAGCGTGCCGTCGCCCGCGCCGCCGAGAAGTTCGGCACCATGTTCGGTGTTTCTGCGTTAGGCACTGTGTCTCTCGCTGAAATTGGCGAGATGATCGCCACACCAAAAATGTTTCAATTTTATTTTCACAAAGACCGTAGCCTCAACGATGCGATGGTCGATAGGGCGCAAGCGGCGGGCTTCGACACCCTTGCACTGACAGTTGATACCATCACCGGTGGTAACCGTGAACGGGATTTGTATAGCGGTTTCACTTCCCCTCCTCGATTGAGCTTGGGAAGCTTATTCAGTTTCGCCACGCATCCAGGCTGGGCACTTAACTATTTCTTGCGTGAATCCTTCGAGCTTTCCGAGCTTAAGGACCACGTTCAACAAGGTTCCAATGTCGCCGTTTCCATTGGCGATTATTTTTCGACGATGTTGGACCAATCTATGAACTGGTCAGACGCTGAAGCGCTGCGAGTTAAATGGGATGGGCCATTTTGTTTGAAAGGCATCATGAGTATCGCCGATGCACATAAGGCGGTGGACATTGGCGCCGATGCCATAATGGTATCCAATCATGGCGGCCGTCAACTCGATGGTGGGCGATCACCCTTCGACCAGATTGCTGAAATCAGTGACGCGGTGGGCGATAAAATTGATGTCATCATGGACGGCGGCATACGCCGCGGCACCCATGTACTGAAGGCACTTGCTGCCGGGGCCAAAGCCTGCTCGGGCGGGCGCATGTATCTTTATGCTCTAGCCGCTGCTGGTCAACCAGGCGTAGAACGGGCATTACAAAATCTTAAGATTGAAATAGAACGGGATATGAAGTTGCTAGGCGTCACAAAGGTTTCCCAGTTGAATCGCGATATGCTGCGGTTTCGGTAAATAGGTATAGATCTTTCTAAATATTGATGAATGGAGGAAAACCCTGTGAAGCGAATGCGATATCTGAGCTTTTTAGTGTTATTTAGTATTGGACTCGCACCCCTTGTGCTGATTGTGTCTGGGAGTTCTGACGCGCAGGGTGGTCGTGAGACCATCGCCATCATCGGCACGGGGAATGTAGGTTCTACGCTGGGCAAGATCTGGGCGCAGGCCGGACATACGGTAATCTATGGTTCTCGTACACCCGATTCAGATCGGGTGCGCAAGCTGTTGACTGAGACCGGGAACGGTGCGACGGCCACTACCCAGGCTGCAGCCGCGCAGCAGGGAGGGATTGTTATGATTCCGATCCCAGCAACGGCAATTCCTGAAGTGATTGGTGCCCTTGGCGACCTCACTGGCAAAATCATTCTCGACCCCACCAACTATTGGTCGTTCGAGGATGGATACCCAATCTCACCACGCGACCCGCGAGACTCGCTCGCTGCAGAGGTCCAGGCTCTTGCCCCGGGTGCAAGTGTTGTGAAGGCGCTCAACACGCTTAACTATGCAGTTATGGAGGATCCTTCTTGGTCAGATGGACCAGTAACGGTTCCGATTGCCGGCGATGATGTAGCCGCAAAAGAACGGGTGGCCCGATTGGTGGAAGACGTGGGTTTGGAGCCTTTGGATGTAGGCCCGTTAAAAGCGGCCGAGTATCTGGAGGAGATGCTTCGACTTGCGTTGGGGTTTCGCGAGGTCAGTCCCGGCATGGCTTTTGATTATTACCTCCGAGTTCGGCCCAACTAATTGGGAGCCAATTCTGTTTCCTGTTATTTACTCGCGAAACCTTCCGCGCTAGAGTGGCGTCACTGTCAATATTAATAAAGAGATCAAGCTGATGATGTGTATAAATAAAAGCAATAATCGAAATTCACTGGCGTTACTCGCTTTCCTGCTTCTGCCCTCATTGGCTGCTGCACAAGACTTTGCCAATATTCAAATTACCACGACCCAGGTGCGGGATAATATTTACATGCTGCAGGGCAGTGGGGGCAATATTGGGGTGTCCATAGGTGATGATGGCACGCTCATCATCGATGATCAGTTTGCACCGCTGACGGACAAAATCGCCGCCGCAATCGCTGAACTCACGGATCGGCCGGTGACTTTTGTAGTCAATAGCCATTTTCATTACGACCACGCCGACGGCAATGAGAATTTTGGCCGGGCTGGTGCCTACATAGTCGCCCACGACAACGCCCGCAAGCGAATGGAATCAACCCAAGTGCTCTCGAATGGCCGAGTGCAGGAGCGATATGACGAAGTAGGTTTACCAACAATTACTTACTTCGATGACATGCGTTTCTACTTCAATGGCGAACCGGTTGATATTGTTAACACGGGCAACGGGCACACCGATGGTGATTCACAAATTTACTTTCGGGAAGCTAATGTTATTCACACCGGTGACATGTTCGTGCGTTATGGCCTGCCGTTTATTGATCAGAACGATGGCGGTGGCCTGAGTGGAATGATCGATGCGCTTTCTAAAATTGCCGGTCTGATTGATGAAAACACCATCATCATTCCTGGCCATGGACAGTTATCCACCCGTGATGATCTGTTGGAATATCGCGATATGTTAGTGGTGATTCGTGGCAACCTAGTAAGGGCCAAAGTACAGGGTCTGTCAACAGAGGCCATGCTGGGAACCGAACCAGCCGATGGGTATGCGGAAGCCAATGACAGCACCGGAGACTGGTTGACCAGAGCCTATGCGGAGTTCACCGAGCAATAATAGTAGTTAGGGGTTTTTAATAGGAACGGAGGGTATAAATTTTATTCCCTCCGTTCCTATTTTACCATTTAGGCTATTTAATCTTGTTGTCCTTCCAGGCCCAAGGCTTCTAATCTACGCCAACCCCCTAATATTCCCGCCATGGAATAGTTGCCTTCGTGGCAGGCATACTCATAAATAGGAAGTTCTGCTCGCTGCATTGGGAACATCGCCGTCCAGGGTGCTTCCCAGGTTGTAGGATCGGTAATAGTGAACTCATAACCTAAGGTGTCTGCGTCGATTAACCAGAATTTCTCCAACAGATGCATATTTGCGCTGGAGTTTCCAAAAGCTGTGTCACGGGCGAAGTTATTGGTTTCGACAATGAGCGTGTCCCCTTCCCAATGGCCGATAGAGTCACCTTCCCATTTACGAGGCGCTTCGAGATGTGCACTTGCATTCATTCTTATAGGGCGGACGTTGTGCACCATTTCGTTGTGAATGAGCACGTATTCCCCGGCTTGTACTAGTTGTACATTGTTGTTGTAGGCACTGGGGATCATCGGCGGTCCAGAATTAAAACCCATGATGCAGCGTTCAGACAAAGGTCTTACTTCTACACCTTCTGCCAACCGAGCCTGCTCGCGTCGAACTATATTTTTTGCTTGAGCTGAGTCGGTCAATGCGGGGATACGACCGTTTGGCGGATCGGTAATCAATGAAGTGCGACCATCATTCAGAAGTTCGCTGCCGCGGTCGTACCAAAACTCATTATAGTCGCCGGTAGTAGTGGTATCGGTGAAATTATCTCTATCCGTGCGCACCAGTTCGGCCTCCTCAAAAGCAGCGGCATCGACTTCGGTCAGCACGTCGATATCCGAGAGACTTTCGGGGCGTTGCATGGGAGTGATGGTACGAAAGTCCCAGGTGCCCTGAAGATCGGGATGTCCGTCGTCAAGGCGCGGAATTTCGCCTGTTGCGGACTGTGCCTGCAGTACGAATGGTGAAACGAAGGTAGCGAGTAAAACCAATAGCGATGCAGTTTTCGCGTGAGTATTTATTATAGTCATTCTAATTTCCTTATACCACCGAGCTTGAATTCTTATGTAGCGTTAGCTTAATTGTCCGAAACTACACCTGCTAGAGCAATTTATCAATTTTTAAACGATTATATAAATGCAAAAGGGCTTAGCGCTTAAGGTAAGAGTCTACCTGCGGGTTTTAATTGCCCATTACAGTTCTTTTCTTTTACTGTCTACGAAATATATCGGCGAAGCGATCCGACACCTCGCTGGCTTCTTTTCTGCGTGCTGCGCGTAGCATATTCGCCATGCCATAGTTTCCTTCGTGACAGGCATACTCATACAACTGTCCTGCCACTTTGGACATTGGTACTATTGCAGTTAACTTGTCAGCAAACGTCGAAGGATCATCGATAGTGAATTCGTAGTTGAGTGTTCGCGGGCCAACGCGATTAAATCGCTCAGTGAGCACTTTGTCTTTGGAAGTGCCGAAGCCGTCAAAGCTTTGAGTCAAGCCATTGAAATTTTGTGTAACCACTACCAGTGTGTCGTTGTCCCAATGACCGCGAGAGTCACCTGACCAAAGTCGTAGGCTTTCATCTAAAGCTGGTTGCCCATCTAGTTTAACGATGCGGGCATCATGGATCATTTCGGTCAGGATCACCATATGATCTTTGTTTTGAATGATCTGCACGTTGTTGTTATACAGGCTTGGTGTGAACGGTGGGCCCGCGTTAAAGCCCACGATACAGCGTTCAGACAGGCCTCTGTCTTCCGGACCATCCCGGCTGATGCCGCCGACTACAAACCTCACAGGGCGTTGCCCTGCAGCCTCCACCACACCGCCGGATTGATTTTCAATTCCTTGTATCGGTGATGGAATGCGGCCGTTCGTTGGGTAAACTATATGTGAGGTGCGCACGTTGCCGCCGATACCGGCATTCTCCACCCATATGTCCCTGTAGTAATTTTCGATGCCAGAGGCTGGAGGTGCAACGGCGGCCCCCGCGCCCAATTCGATATGTTGAATCCGTGCTGTGGCGATCTCATCACCAGTGAGAAATTGCCGTTCTCCGAATTGCTCGGGTCGTTGCATTGGAATATTAGAAGAGAAGTTCCAAACGCCTTGTAAATCTGGTTTTCCCCATTGGGTGAGAGGAACTGCATAGTTTTCGCCAGCCAGAGCAGGTAGGGAAACCGGCAGCGAAATACAAAATAGTAGAATCAGCGAATAATTTTTATTCATGATGTTTTTAAACATTCAATAGTACAGAGCAAGCTTTTTTGGCCTGGGCTCATCCATTCTGCCTAGTTATTAATTGGATAAGGGGTCAGGTCGCATCTGAAAATGATAGACCTTGCTGGTTGTATTGTCGCCAGTTTCCATGTGGAACGGTGCGCGGCTGGAGATAGTGGCCCATACACCTCGACCTTTCCAGCCCCCATCAGGATCATCGATGCGCCCATCCATCCATTTGGTGTAAAAACCCAGTGGGTATGGCACCGTGAGGCGCACCCACTCACCGTCATTGAGAACCAGTAGGCTGCCGGATTGGTTGCCGGTGCTGATCGGGGTGTTGGTCCCCAGCCCCAGGGTATCGAACTGATCTACCCAAGTGTAATAGCTGCCTTCGGAGCTGCCTGACTGCTCAATATTCTTGAACTGGGGTAGGGGCTCCGCAAAAAATGTCCAGCCTTCCGGGCAATGCTGGCCGGTTGCTTCGGGGCCGTTGAGAGGGCTGCTGCACTGGCTGCGATCGAACCGGCCCATGTGTCCACTGGCAAGGGCTACCCAGGCAATACCGTTGCGATCGATATCCATACCCCGGGGCGAGAAGCCCTCTATGGCGTTACCGTTTTCATCCAGCGGCAATTCGTAGTATTCGGTTAATGCCGTGGTGCTGGGATCGGCACCGGGCTCGATGCGCACGATTGCACCCGGGTAACTGAGATTGGAACCCCAAACCGAACCATCCGGTGCCGGCGATACGGCATACAAGCCCGAGTTGATGCGTTTGTCGAGAGCAGGGTTGATGGCGGCATCCGGTTCAACAAAATCATCGCGGCGGCCGTTGCCGTTGGTATCGAGAATAAATGGTGTCCAGCCTTGGGCAGCCACGGCGTCGCCGGTTGCCAGGAATTCACGGGTGTTAAGCCAACCTACTACAGAACCACCGCCGCTGGTCCACAAGGTATTGTCGGCGTCTTCGGCGAACATCAGGTGGTGGGTGCCGAAGCAGGTATTGATTGGAGTGTAGTCGTCGGTGCGCGGATCATAAACGCCCAGGTGGCGGCCGGAACGACCCAGCGGCATCACTTGCGCCGAAGGGTGATCAGAGCCTTCTTGGCAGAATTCTGGCACATTGCTCGGATCGCGAGCCCGGGAGGTAATCCAGACTCGGCCGTCGCTGTCCATCATCGGGTTGTGGACAGTGGTTGCTGCATCCCAGATTGGATCGTCGCCCCAAGTGGGGGACGTCGCCATGTTTGGTTGCGGTGCACCAGTGTAATTCGGGTCTTCCGGGAACACTGGAATTTGGTCGATGCTATGGCTGGCAGGATCCAGTACCGGTAGATAGTCGGCGCTATTTTCCAGAGCACCGTAAATCTTGCCATAGGCATTAACTGTGGGATCGCGGCGATCAGTGGAGACCAGGTCATGCAGATAGGCGGTGGGGTCGGCCCAGTCCCATTGCGCGATCACCACATTGCGCTCTAATCCCTGGGGTCGCGTCGGTGCCGGCGGCAATTCGCCAGCTGCGATACGGTCGGACCAGTCGGCATACATCTCCAGGGTGCGACGGTCGCCCATGGCTGCTAATGTTCTGGTCATGAAGGAGCCTGCTTGACCGGAGCGCACGCGCCGATTCCAGGCGTCGAAACTGGTTTCCAGGTTCGAAAACATATCCGGGATGGTGCGGGTAGCAGCGTTGCCCATTTGGTGACAAACGACGCAGCCGCCGTTGGTGACACGGCGTATGTAATCATCCTGGGTTAGCACGCCGGTTGCTATGCCGTTGCCATCAGGTCCGGTGCCAGGAAACTCATGGTCTTCGGGTATTTCCAGAAGGGAGTACCAGTAACCCGCCGGGTAGTATTCAGCTGCAGCCGCCGCGTTAGGCGCGATTTCTGCAATGAGATCGAGGCCCTGACCCGGATTGGCATTGGTGCGTGGTGAATCAACCAGACCATAGCCGCGAACCCACACCTCATAATTGGCCGGTGGCAGGTCGGGAATCAGGTAGCGCCCTTGGTCATCAGTGACCACGGTTTTGGAATACAGTGTTGCTAGGTCGCGGGTTTCAGCGATAACCCAGACACCGGCCTCAGGGCCCTTGCTGCTGGTGACGACACCGGTAATGCCATCATTGTTGATGTTCATGGCAGCAGATGCTTGAGGTGCAGAATCGGGGGTTTTGGTAGCAGCCTGGTTGCTGGTTTCGGTGTCGCTGCAAGCGATGAGGAGCAGTGCCGCCATGGATAGGAATAAGGACCTAAATATAGACATAATGATCTCTTTATTGTTACTGATGTATTTATTGATATAGACACTGTACTAGGTAGCAGTATTGGGAGCAAATAGACCACTGTGCCGAGATATGAAAAAGTAAAAGAAGGAATTTACCAGCATCTACCGCCAACCATGGCGATACGGGCGAGAATTGAATTAAGATAACTGCTGAAAAATTTGATAGATCTGACTGTTTCACCTGTCACAGAATGATGCTAACCTCTTGGCTTGAAAAAGTAACGACCATAAGCGTTTTACCAGACCGCCTTAAAAGGAACCAGCTATGACCAAAACAACAAGAATTTACACTATTTTAGGCATTGCCACTGTGCTCTTCGCTGCACTGCAACTGGGACAGAACCAGTTAAACCAGACCGCCTCTGCGGCCAGCAGTGACCGCTTGGCACCGGTGATGGTGGTTGATCCATTCTGGCCACAACCCCTGCCTAACCGGTGGATACTGGGTGCTACCATCGGTGTCGCCGTGGACCCCCAGGACCACGTTTACATCGTCCATCGCAACCAAGATAATAATTTTGCCAGCCAGGAAATCGGCCTCGACAACGGCATATCCGTTTGCTGTACGGCGGCTCCGCCAATCATCGAATTTGACACTGAAGGAAATGTCGTCAACGCCTGGGGTGGTCCAGGTGCAGGTTATACCTGGCCGGATTCCAATCATGGTCTCGAAATAGCGCCCAATGGCAATGTCTGGATCGGCGGTAACGGTGGTGCCGACTCACATATCCTAGAGTTTACCTCTAGAGGTGACTTCGTGCGTGAGATTGGCATACCAGGGGAACCTGTCGATAGTAATAGCACCACCCACTTCAACAAGGTGGCTGAAATTGCCATCGACCCGGTCGCTAACGAAGCTTATATAGCGGACGGTTATGGTAATAAACGAGTAGCGGTCCTAGATGTCGCCACAGGTGCATTCAAGCACTATTGGGGCGCATATGGCAACCGACCGGACGATGCCCGCATAGTCTACGATCCGGCTGAATCATCCCTACCACAGCAATTTGTCGGCCCTGTCCACTGCGCTGAGCCTTCCCATGATAATCTCATCTATGTGTGTGACCGTGGTGCCGATCGAATTCAGGTTTTCCGACCAGATGGCACTTTCGTTAAGGAAGCTCAGGTCGCTCGCAATACACGAGGCGCCGGTGCCGTTTGGGACATAGCCTTTTCACGTGATGCTGATCAGGAATTCATCTTCGTAGCCGATGGCAGCAATTTCAAAGTCCACATCCTGGATCGTGATTCCCTCGAGAAGCTCGCGGAATTCGGCGATGGCGGGCGTCAACCAGGTCTGTTTTACGGCACCCACAGTATCGTCAGTGACTCTATGGGTAATGTTTATACAACAGAAACCTATGAAGGCAAGCGCGTACAGAAATTCGTCTTCCAAGGTTTACGTGCGATAAGCGATCACAGTGTCGGCGCTCCTTGGCCAGACGGCGAGATCAACTAAAGAGGGGTATTCTCTCACTTTGAAGAATCAGGAAAAGGCCGACCCTGTTTTTTTCGTTTCAACTTATTCTTGGTATTGCCCTATCTCGAGGTCCCATGATCGCGAGATAGGGCAATACTTCCTGCAAAAAAAATAACATAGGACAAGTAATTAAATTGCTTTATCCAGGTAGCGTGTCTGCGTCAATCAGGCGTTCTTGCCGACTTTGTTCTTCTTCTATTACGAACTCAATTTCCTGCAGTACCCCATCCACATCGGCACTCTGCGTGTTTTCAGCAAAGATGCCAGTTAACTGGGTATCTGGTTGTAATTCGCCGTCCTCGAACAGCTTCCAAATTTCTTTGGCGTATTGGCTCTTTAGCAATTCCGGTGCGTACTGTCCGTAATAACTACTTATCTTATTAACGTCTCGATGCAACATGAACTCGGCATTGTTATTTGCTGCTGCATCCACCGCTTGAGGTAGGTCGATAATTACCGGGCCGTTCTCATCCAGCAATATATTAAATTCTGATAGGTCTCCATGTATCAGTCCGGCACAAAGCATGCGCACTACGAATCGCATTACTTCATCATGGCCTTCCAGGGCCTGGTCGGCTGTCAGTGATACATCGCCCAGGCGTGGTGCCACAGCGCCTTCGCTATCAGTAACCAATTCCATCAACAAGACGCCGTCGATACACATGTAAGGTTGGGGAACTCGCACACCAGCATTGGCAAGTTTAGAGAGCGCATCGACTTCGGCATTGTGCCAGGTTTGCTCCTGCTGTTTGCGACCAAACTTTGAGCCTTTATCCATCGCGCGGGCACGGCGACTATTACGCGTTTTGCGACCTTCCCGATAGAGCACTGCCTGTTTGAAGCCGCGCTTGGCAGCTTCCTTATAGACCTTAGCGCAGCGCACTTCGGAATCGCTGCGCACTACATAGACATCGGCCTCCTTACCACTCATTAGTCTGCTAATGACTTCGTCAATTAGGCCTTCATCTATCAGAGGCTGGATTCGCTTTGGGATTTTCATGGCGTCTTTGTACAGCACTAGTCACTACAAAACAATACCTCTTGCCAACTGGTTGACCACTGTGGGTGAATGGGTGACCCTGCATCTCTTAGCTTAGATGGTTCAGCGAGATAGAATTCATGACTCACAGTGAAGGCTACTTTAATAGCGGCGATGGCAGTAGGCTGTACTATCAATCGTGGCGAGCTGAGCATAACAGCAGAGCCATTTTAGCCATCGTTCACGGCGCCGGGGAGCATTCGGGAAGATATGCCAATGTATGCAATTATTTCCTGGAAAAGAACTATAGCCTGTATGGATTAGATTTCCGCGGCCACGGCAGGTCCGCAGGTCGAGTAGGGCATGTCATGAGTTGGCAGCAGTATCGTGAAGACCTGGATTGTTATCTGCAACTTATTCGAGAGCAAAATCCTGACAGTTCCGTTTTCCTCTATTGTCATAGTATGGGTGCACAGATAGCACTGGATTATCTGACTATGGGGCAGGGCAGGGGCCAGCAGCTACAAGGTGTAATTGCCTCTGCTCCGGTTCTGGCCCAAGCAGTTGCCAACCCACTGCTACTGCAGATAGGTAGGATGCTCGCTGCATTTTGGCCGACTTTCCTGCTCCAAAACGGTCTCGATGTGAATGCAATCAGCAGAGACCCCGAGGTAGTTCGAGCCTACACAGATGACCCAATGGTAAGTTCGAAAATTAGTGCCCGCTTCGGTGCCGAGTTTGTGGCCTGCATCGATCGACTCCAGTCAAGTGCCGGCAATATTGATGTGCCCTTGTTAATGTTTCATGGCTCGGCGGACCAAATCATACCGGTTGCTGGTACTCAGCATTTCTTCGAGAAGCTGAGCTGTGCCGATAAGACATTGAAAATATATCGAGACGGTTTTCACGAACCCCACAACGACCTGCAAAAGCAGGAGGTTTTTCAGGATATTGCCCATTGGCTCGATGCCCATCTGCAGGAATAATCGAATAACCCGCTCAACACCGTGGTTTTTGGAATGACAGTGACGTTTTGCCCCTTGTGTGACTCTTGTACTATAATCTTGCGCTGAACAACGTACGGTTAGCGTTTCTGATTTTCAGCAATGCTATGACAACAATAATTTGGAGTATTTTATGATCAAAAGAGTACTGATAGTGCTTTCTGCAGCAGTGATGTTGATTTCGGGAGCGATGTTTACAGTATCGGCGCAAGATGGCCCCACCCCCGAGGAAATAGCAATTAGCGCGACGGAAACCCGACAGGCTTTGTTTAAGCTGTTTATTTTCAACCTCCGCCCCATAGCAGGAATGGCGCAGGGCGCACCCTTTGATGCCGCAATCGCAGAGCGAAATGCGCGGCGAATTGCAGCGATGGCGCCGATGATCCCCGAATTATTAGCAGCAGACACCAGAGGCTTCGATGTGGAAACAGAGGCGCTGGATCTAATCTGGGACAATCAGGATGACATCGCGGTCAAGGCTCAGGCCCTGGTAGATAATGCGACGGCATTCGCAGACGCGGCCGCAACAGGCGATATGGCCTCGACACTTGGTGCCTTCAGAGCATTTGGCGGTTCATGTGGCAATTGTCACGACACCTATCGGGTGGACAATGACTAAGCTGGTTTTTCAGCTATAAAAAAGGCAGCTTAGGCTGCCTTTTTGTGGGTGTTAATTTGGTGTCTGCTGTTCAAAAGCAATGGTTATTGATTATGTCGAGTAAAGAACGCGGCCAAGGCATCACGATCTTCATCGCTCAATTTGCTGGTGTTATGCTCAATCACATCGTTCATGTCGCCACCGGCAAATTCACCGTCTGGCTTGAGTCCGATTAACAAGAACACATCCACATTGTTCGTAGTCCAGTCCTGTAAGGCTTTTGTATTGATCGCCTCGATCTTTTCCTCGCCAAGTTGGGCACCCGCAAATTCGCGACTCAAATCTGGAATGCCAAGCCTATTTCGTGGTGTGTGGCACTCTCCACAATGACCCAGGTTTCTCGCCAGATATTCGCCCCTCGCAACTAATTCGTCGGCGAAGATTTCTTCATCCACCCGAGCAAAGTTTGCCAGCATATTCCAACCAGCTACGGTCCATCTTGCCAACCAAAGCGGAGTTTCGTGCTCTGGAGTTTGGTTTGTGACAGCTGGTAGGGACATCAGATAGGCACCGATATCCAGCACCTCTTCATCACTTAGTCCGGCATAGGCGCGGTAGGGAAATGCAGGATAGTAATAATTTCCTGAAGGGGTTCTGCCATGCTTAAGGGCTAACAAAAAGTCTTGTCCGTCCCAACTGCCGATTCCAGTTTCCATGTCGGGGGTAATATTGGGCGCATAAAAAGTCCCAAAATCTGTCTCAAGCCCTAACCCACCGCTAAGGGAATTTTCATCATCTTCGCCCCGGTGACAACTTATACAGCCACCGGCAATAACAAGATAAGCACCTCTTTCCAATACTTCAGTGGAGGCACGCAGATCGGCCCTGTCTGAAACCTCCGGAACGGAAAATAGCCAAATCCCCATCAACAAGAGGAGCAAACTCAGACCACCGTAAAGTAGCAATTTCTTTGTTTTCAATTTAGCAGCCCCAGGCTGAGAAAGACTGGATCACAGCAATTCACCCAACAACTCTTTGCTAAAGTTTTTGGAGAAGACATTTCACTGGCCTGAATTTTTGCTGGTCTCAATCAGTAAGCGCACCGTAGACCAGCGCTGAAAGCTCACCGCGAATCGAGCCAGATCCCGGCGCTCCCCGGTGTTGAGTCATGCCGATCACCACGATATCTTCAACCGGGTCTATCCAGAATAAGGTAGCCGCGGCACCGCTCCAATAATAATTGCCTTCATTACTTGGGTAGCCCACGCCCGCCGGATCTTCGACCACGCTAAAACCGAGACCGAAGCCCTCATTCTGCGAATAGCTGGCTTTTTGCGGGGCAGTCAGGTGATTCCGTCGCATGAAATCCACCGTGCCTGATCCAAGAATTCGCTGACCCTCCAATTCACCGCCATTAAGTAAGGTCTGGGCAAAGCGCCAGTAATCTTCCGTTGTGGACAGTAAGCCATGACTGCCTCCCTTGTATTCATGATCAAGGGTGTAGTTGTTGACTGACCAGGTCTGAACTAAAAACCCACCATCGGGCTTGCCATACTCATCGTTGATAGGCACGAGCTCGCCATCCTTCATCCAGTGAACCGGCCCTAGGCGATGGGCATTGTCGGAATCCGCCCAGTAGCCTGAGCTTTCCATCCCCAGCGGTTCAAATATCCGCTGCTCAAGGTAGTCATCTGCAGGCATGCCGGAAATTATCTCCACCAGGCGTAGCGCCACATCGGGGCCTACGCTGTAACGGTATTGGGACCCCGGCTGATTCATCAACGGAATCTCCGACAACAGGGTCATCATCTCTTCCAGCGTAGTTTCCGGGCTGAATATTCCTGACGAGACGAAATTCATGTCGTAATCATTGACGCCGATGCCATGGGAAAATCCAGCTGTATGGCGCAGTATATCTTGCACCGTGGGCGCGCGTTCCAGCCCCACGGTTTCATCCATCGGTCCATTTGGTGTGCGTAATACTCGCAGCTTGGCGAATTCGGGAATAAACTTCGACAAGGGATCGGTCAACTGAAACTTGCCATCCTGGTAAAGCATCATCAACGCCGTGGTTGCAATAGGCTTGGTCATGGAATAAATGCGAAAAAGCGAATCCAGCTTCATGGGAATTTCCCGTTGGGCGTCCAGGTAACCCACCGCACTGAAGTGGGCGATTTTCCCTTTTCGTGCCACCAGAGTGACGATGCCAGCGATCTCGCCGCGATCAACCCGGCCCTGAAAGAAGGGTTCAATTTTGGCCAGTTGGGCTGAATCGAAACCTACCTCTTCCGGTTGAACCATCGGCAGATGGCCATCTGCTAGGACATAACCGCCGATAAAAGGTGCTAAAAGTAACCAGACAGCTACTAGTATTCTTTTTGTCATTGTTCACTCTCCATTTTCGCTTCTTGCTTGCACGTAAGACCCGGTGACGGGCGTTCTGCCGTGTCTGCGGTTATGCAGCTTGCCTATCCTAACCGCAAATCGAACAGGACACAAAGCCCCGGATTAGTCAGAACAAGGGTAGTCGGTTGAATTAATAATTTAACTTCGATGTTTATTAAACCGATGTAGATGTGACGCCTGGACTACTCTACTAAGTCGATTGGAAAACAATGTGGTTTTACGAGAAATTGAGCGATCACAATTATAATCAGGGACGGTTGGATCGAGATGGGGACACTCAGAGCTTAAAACGTGCCACTTACCTTGAGGCTAAAATCTAAGCCGGTGTTGGTGCACTGACCCTCGATTTCTTCCAGGATATTGTCCGAAATGCGCCCAAGGTAACGGGTGCGTCGTCGGCACCTGACATTGTTGCTGAAATTTCCAATATCGGTGCGATAAGTAAGACCGCGACTGTCTACGTACTCGGCAAACAAATTATAGCGCGGGTCGCCTACCTCGAACTCGATATCATCTACGTCATAACGGAATAAACCACCGTCGACCCTATCAAAATTCTGGAAGCCCCAATTGAATCTCCACTCGGGAATGTCGTGGCGCATGGTGAACCTCCACTGCCCGCGAATATGTGATTGGAAACGGCGTTCGATGCCGAGGAAGGGGTCGGTCACTTGTGAGTCTTGAACTAACAACGAAGGCGAGACCAATAGGTTGGGTAGTCCGATCATGCCCATACGAATACTCCCATTCAGATCAAGGCCATATTCCGTACCATCGCCGATATTTCCGTTAGCAGACTGCAGTTCATCATCCGGAGGTGATACATCAATGCGATCAATTACGTCCTGGTGATCAGCGTAAAAGAGTTCCGCGCCCATAACCCCGACATCATTAGGCAAGCGATATTCCGTGCTAAGACTGTAACGCCATTGTGTCTGCTGACTCAGACCAGCGTTGCCGGCTACGGTGTTGCGATCATTGTCCTGTTCGTCATTGGCGGCGACGAAATCGGCAAAGTTAAGTTGATTGACTAGGCGCTCGATAGTGCCGCGAAGCTGCAGTGTGGGAGTCATATCGTAGCGAAAATCCACTTTCGGTTTGATAAAATCGAAACCCCGTTTTTTGGTGATGTCACCGGTCTGGGAAATTTCCGAAGTCTCATAGATCAGGGTGGATTCGAGAGATATCTTTGGACTGATCGTCCAATTATGAATAAGAAACGGTTCATAGCGAATCTCTTCAACCTGCGAATTGGCGTTAGAGACGTTCTGTTGCACCAAGCCACCCACTGCGTCTGAAGTCGTGCCAGTGGTGCTGAGCAATCCCAATGAAAGCCGGGAATCGAGAATGGTCTGCGCGCGTTCCATACCGAATTCAATATTCTGTTCAGAGAATATATCCATGGTGTAGGAGCCCCGTGCAATACGCTCCTCGGTGACACTGTCTATGTTTAGAAACAGGTTTTTCTGGAACAAATTATCATCCTGTAACTGGAATCGTTCGCGCGTAGAATTCTGGTTATTCTGGTTGGCGATGCCCAACAATTTGAAACGAGCACCATTGGCCAGGGTTAACTCGTAGTCACCACCAATCTCCCAATTGTCCCGGTCAGATGGGTTGTCTTCCTTCTCTGTTACAACACCGTTTGGCACCGTGCGTAAATTTTTGGTGATACGATCTACCGTGGTGGGCGAATCCTGCACCGCATAGAGGCCGTTCATTCGCGCACTGCTATTAGCAGAAAAATCGTAACTGAGATTCATGCTCAGTTCGTTGTTTTCACGATCATTAATACGGTGTTCGTGGATAATGTCGTTGCGGGAAATATCACCCAACACACTGCGCTCATGGGTAACGGCGTGGCTGTAGCGTGGGATACTGCGCAGACTGAACAAGTAGTTAAAGTCGTTGCTTTGTCCACTCAGTGCGACAGAACCGCTGGACGAAAATTCTCGGTCTTGGGCCATGCTGGCCGTCGCGTCCCAGGAAATACTCCTGGATGAGAGTGCTTCGAATAACACCACGTTGATAACCTGCCCGCTGCCACGCACATCGAGTTCGCCGGACGTGCCGCGAATAATTTGTATTTCCTGCACCTGATCGGCGGCGATTCGGTTCAATAAACCTCCGGCCTGGTTATTTTTTCCAGCCGTGCGCTTGCCGTCAATGAGAATATCGGTACCGCCGCTGCCACTACCAAGGCCGCGACCACCGGCAGAAGGGTTTCCGCCACTTCCGCTAAAGTTGCTAGGACTGCCGCCTCCACTGCCTTGACCGGGTATGCGGTCAAGCATGTCCTGGGCAGTGCGGGGGCCCCATTGATCAAAATAGCTGGCGGGATAAACCACGGTGGATTCGTCGCCGGATGTGTCTTGGGCTGCGGCTGTGGGTGATAGTGTGAAGGCGAGGGCCAATGCTAAAGCGAATGCCAAAGGGAGATCGGCAGCCAGACGAGCTAGCTGATTCCAGGTAAAAGCGGGGTGACGCATGACTTGATTCCGTTGCAGCGCCCTTATTTCAAGGGGCTGTTGAATTCTGAAGCGGGGATTGTACCTGTAGATTTTGGAATTGGCGTGTGTCTGTTACAAAATGTTATTAATGGGGTTTATTTCCCTTTAAGCAGCGGACAAGGATTTCCATTCCACCGAAGTGATCCAGCCGCGGTTCTGTCACGTATTTAACATTATGCACAGATGCATAAACTGGAGTGACAGAATGATTATTATTTTCGATTTGAAACGCACCTTAACCCTATTTCTGATGGCAGTTCTTATGTCGACCAAGGCCCTAGCTATTGAGAGCCCGCAATACACCGTAATCTACAAAGATGAGTCAGTGGAATATAGACAATATGAACCCTATATCGTGGCGGAAACGTTCGTAGATAATTCTGTAAATTATAAGTCTGCATCCAACAAGGGTTTTATGAGACTTTTCCGTTATATAACGGGCAGTAACAGCATACAGGTGGATATTGATATGACAGCACCTGTGCAACTAGCAGCTGTCAGTGAGGAAATTGCCATGACTGCTCCAGTGCAGCGAGTAGAGACTGATGAGGGGTGGCGTATCGCTTTCATGCTACCAAGTGAATTTTCAATGGAAACCGCACCTTTGCCTACCGATGAACGCATAAATCTAAGGTCGGTGCCCGGTCAACTGATGGCCGTGGTCCGCTACTCGGGACGATGGACCGAACGGAATTATGTGAAGCATAGAGAAAAATTGTTGGAGGGTATAGAAGCGTCGGCTATTGAATCGATTGGAATGGTTGAGTCTGCAGCCTACGATGCGCCCTATGTATTGCCCTTTCTTCGCAGAAACGAAGTGATGATCGAGGTAAAATCAGTGCCAGTACCTCAGCTATCAGTAGCAACAGGGTGTTGAACAGAGACTCCGTTTATTACTAGGTCGTTTGAATAATAAGGTTGAGGGTAGATGTCAAAAATCAACATTGGTATTAGTAGTTGTTTACTAGGAGAAGAAGTGCGTTTCAATGGTGGGCATAAGCATTCTTCGGTTTGCACCAAAGAATTAGCTAAGTACTTCCAGTTTAAATCCGTTTGCCCGGAAATGGGTATTGGATTAGGTGTGCCGAGAAAACCTATTAGGCTGGTAGGCGACCCAAAACAGCCTCGCGCAATAGGAGTAGACAATCCCAATATAGATGTCACTGATAAACTGAAGGCATATGGTCAGAAGACCTTGCCTGACATGAAAGATATCTCTGGTTATATCTTTATGAAGGGGTCTCCCAGCTGTGGTGTATTTCGAGTAAAGGTATACAGGGAAAATGGCATGCCAAACGAAAATCCGGGCTCTGGTATTTTCGCCAGTGTGATCATGGAGAGCTTTCCCTTGCTTCCCGTTGAAGAGGCAGGCCGTCTCAGCGACCCGGTATTAAAAGAGAACTTTATTAATAGGGTTTTTGCTTATAATGACTGGCAGCAGCTAAGAAAAGCCGGGCTTAAAATTAGTGCGCTTATAGATTTTCATAGTCGCTACAAATACACACTGATGGCACACAGCTCTGATGGCTGCGTAAAGCTCGGCCGGATGCTGGCCAACCCTGCCGAGTTGGACATTGACGAACTTGGCCATCAGTATTTTGAATTATTCATGCAAACTCTGGCCCGCAAAGCGACACGTAAAACGAACACCAATGTCTTGATGCACTTGCAAGGCTATTTAAAGACGAAGTTAGATCGGAAACAGACTGAATCACTATGCGAAGTGATTGAGCAATATCGCGTTGGCATCTTGCCAATTATTGTTCCGGTTTCATTGATGAAAGGTCTTTTCCATAGTAACCCCAACGACTACATAGAAAAACAGGTATTTCTGCAGCCTTATCCTGAAGACCTGAGTCTACGCAATCAAATTTAATAAATTTATGATTGTCAAAAAAGAACATTTCTAGCTTGAAATACCAATTGTGTTGGTTTAGAACTGATTTGCGCGTTCGTGATAATCCTGCCCTGTCTGATGCTTTAGCTTTGGGTCCGACCCGTGCCATTTATATTGCAACACCGAGTCAGTGGCAATTGCATGACGATGCACCAATTAAGGTAGATTTCTGGCGCCGGAACTTGAACGAGTTGAAGGGTGAGCTACGAAAGCTAAATGTCGACTTGCATTGTTTTCAGGTGGCTGATTACAAGGAAATACCTCAACTCCTACAGAAGTTATTGGTGTCCTTTGAAATCGCAGCGTTACATTACAATCGCGAATGCCCCCTGAATGAAAGAAAACGCGATGAAATGGTTAATGCCGTTTGTATGAAGCAGGGAGTCGCAGTTTCGAGTGCTGCAGATCAGTTATTGATATCACCACAACTAGTACTAAATAAATCGGGCTCACCGTTCAAAGTCTTTACACCTTTCGCTAGAAAAGCACTCGTTGAAATTCAGGACAACCCGGGGCTTCATAAGGCGTTTCTTGCACTAGAGAAGAATGCTGAGATATTGCCGCCGGCCCCAGTTCTGCCTGAGCAAGTCGAAATATCTGACATCAATTGGCCTCAACCCAGCCAACAATGGGCGCAAGCCTGGCCGGCCGGCGAATTTGCTGCCAGGGTACGACTCGAAGAATTCGCGAAAAATCAAATCTCGGCTTATAAAGAGAAGCGTGACATACCCTCCCTTAATTCAACCAGTCAGCTGTCAGCCTATCTGGTCGCAGGGGTTATTTCCGTGACCGAATGTTGGCGAACCGCACAGAAATATTCCGATAATACCGGTGTCGATACCTGGAAAAGTGAATTGCTATGGCGGGAATTTTATCGATATACCGTGTATCATTTTCCACATGTATGCATGCACAAAGCCTATCGCGAAAGCGCTAGCCAGATACCCTGGCGTCACGACAACGATGAATTTTCAAAATGGTGTAATGGTCAGACCGGTTATCCATTGGTCGACGCTGGCATGCGGCAATTGTTATACAGCGGTTGGATGCATAACCGGATTCGGATGGTCACAGCGATGTTCTTGAGTAAACACCTATTGATCGATTGGCGCTGGGGAGAGCGCTGGTTTATGCAAAACCTGATAGACGGAGACTTCGCATCTAACAATGGCGGCTGGCAGTGGAGTGCGTCCACAGGAGTGGATTCAGCACCTTATTTCCGAATTTTTAATCCGACAACACAGTCTAGACGATTCGATGCAGACGGGACTTATATCCGTAATCACGTGCCGGAATTAGCAAAACTTTGCGACAAGACTATCCATGAACCTGCTGATGTGCGACCGGCAGATTACCCAACCCCAATCGTGGAACACAGGTTTGGCAGAGCAAGGGCACTTAATGCTTTCAAGAGCACAAAATACTAGAAATTTCTAACTAAATGGGGTGAGTGTAAAAATACAGCAGTTGTCGATCTCCTCAATCGATAAACCCATAGCGACTTCGTTGGTGGGCGTACTTTTCTGTGTATTTGGTGGAGCGGGGGGGTGATCTAAACCCATAATCTGCCGATAAAAATGAGTTTATCTCGGTTCAACTTTTATGTATGTTACCGGTGATATTACTAAGATTGTCTATTTAAAAGACAGTGTAACTTCAGCCCAATAAGGTTTTTCCTAGCCCAAATGTAAACGTTTAGAGAAAACTTTTTTTTGGTTAGCAATACCTTCTTGATGTGATTGTTATGTTCCGCTTGACTATTTTTGTTCTGCTTCTAGTCTGCGTGCGCCAGCAAGAGTGCCCGGCATGGAGTAATTACCTTCGTGGCATGCATACTCATAGAGTTGGCCATCTGTGGCATGGAAGCTGAGTTCTGCGGTCCAGGGTTGACTGTATAGATCAGAATCTTCCACAGTAAAGCGGTAAACAATTTCAGTGTCAGAATAACGGATAAAACGCTCAGTTATCTTGCCATTTTTTGTGATAGCTGTAGAGCTTTGTTGCATTTGTTGAGGACTGATATTGATAGTCTCCACTACCAGAATGCCATCTTCATACCAACCAACAGAATCTCCCATGTATTGTTGCAGGACCTCCGGTCGGCGATTAGCCCGGGCTTCTTCGGCCGAACTAAAGGTGGGGATGATTCGCGCATCATGTATTTGTTCCACCTCTATCATCACGTAATCATCGGTTTGAACGAACTGATAAGTGTTATTATAGAGTCCGCTTTGCATCGCCGGACCGGCTTTACCCTCAGAAATAATACAACGCTCTGATAAGGGCAGAGCCTCGGGGCCGTCAGCGTTACCGATGCCTGTCACGTACCGGCTGCCAAAATTGGTACGCTGAAAATCTGTGGTAGGATTTGCCAGACGCGGGACTTGCCCGTTCTCCGGATCAACTATGTAAGACGTACGATACTCGCCCTTGACCAGAGCCAGGTTGGAGCCGGGATCGACCCAGAAATTATTGTATGCCCTGCTGCCGAAGTCATCTGCGGAAGCTTCAGGCGTGTTATTGACGCCATCACCATCATCAAAGCCACCCTCAATACCACCAATCGGTACGCCGGCGGCAATGACTAGGGCTTCTTGGGCTGTCACCACCAGTGTTTCTAACTCGCGCGAGCGGGTGAGATTGGTTAGCGATGCATTGGTCCAGACGCCCCCCAGATCGGGCCGCGCAGTGCTTTGAGCAAGCGCGCCAGAATATGCTAGAGCGGTGCACAGCAGCAAGCTTCCGATTCGGGCGGTTTGTTTTAGTAAAGTTGTCATTTGCTATGTCCTTAAGTTTAGTCCCTACTTGTTACAGGATTTCGAAGATGAAAACCCCAACCGCTGCGGTTGGAATATCATTACTATGTGCCGCACCTCTCGAGATAAAATGCACATTTGGTTGATTTTCTGGATCAAACCAGACCACCACAGCATCATGACCATGGTAATGCACGGAGTCATCAGTGCTTGAGAAGGCCTCATCGTATTCCCAAACTCTAACTCGGTCGTTTGAGCGGCGATCCAATGGGTCATCGTCTGGGAATTGAGGCGTTGATGAATTAAGTTCTATTGCAGCAGCAACCGGACGTTTGATCTGAATAAAAACGGCACGAAGTGGCTCATCACTAGTGCCGGACTCAGTGTGAGTGACACCTGCAAGTTGAAACGAAATGTTCCAGGCCTCTGTGTGGACCTCGCGGGTTATACCCTCATTCGAAGTGATTATCCTGTCACCCGGGCTGTAGTACACACCGGTATGGTCATAGCGATGACGGTGTATGGGGTAGTTCTGTTTTAACCAGCTAATATCCCAAACAATGATGTGCTCGTTCTCTAGCATTTTGATAGCCCCGTCACGCGGATAGGCAGGCGGCGCATCCACTTGTGCCTGAGCCATTGGGATAGCGCAAATGAACAGAAACAGTGCTATTTTTTTCATAATCAACTAGTGCAACACTGGTAAAAAAAGGATTACAGTAAAAATACAGTAGTTTGGGCATAAAGGGACAGCGTTATTTTACTCAATGCAGGCACCCCGAATTCAAAGCAGGGATAAATTTAATAGTGTCTCTGGGTCTGCTTTGGTATTCGACCCGCATAAGTATTGCCAAAACTCGGCGATCAAACTACTCTGGTCCTTTGATTTGGCCGGCCTATGAATAAGTTAAAGCACATTTCTTACACTCTGCACACGTTCACGCTTTTCCTATTGCTGGTCGGCACCGCAATGGCTTTTCCGGTTGCGGCACAGGATCGTTTTGCGACCCTGGCTGGTGATGGCAGCGTGATGCTGAGCTCGCCGAATGGTGAGATACTGGTGAGCCTCAATTCGGATCGCACGCTGATACCTGCTTCGATCGTCAAGATCCCGCTGGCGCAGGTAGCTTTGACCACGCTCGGCGAAGACTTTCGCTTCGAAACCCACTTTTATCTCAATAACAGTGGCGACTTGTTGATCCGGGGCCTGGGCGATCCGTTCCTAGTGTCAGAGGAGATTGCCCGTATTGCCGACACCCTTGCCCAGCGCGGGCTGGAAAAAATACGCCGTCTGGTGATGGATGATTCTGCGTTCGAACCGGACCTCGACCTACCCCTAGAGAGGGGAACTAATCAGCCCTTTGGTGCCCGTAATAGTGCTCTGGCCGTGAATTTCAACACGGTGAATCTGGCATGGACAGCCGACGGTAGATTAATCACGGGCGAGATGCAAACTCCCTTGACAGCCATTGCCCGAGAGCTTGGTGCGGCGCTTTCCCCCGGTGCCGTTCAGCGCATCAATTTGGGCGATGACCCTCGCGCTGGTTTGCGCCAGGCTCAGCAATTGTTTCGTCTCTTTCTTGAGGAGTCAGGTATAAGAGTATCCGATGAGGGCTTTTATCGTAGTGCTGTGACGGAAGAGTGGGCGCTCTTGTATCGGCATCGCAGTTCCCGCTCGTTGCGCGAGAACCTGGATGGTCTGCTGCGCTACTCCAACAATTTCATCGCCAATCAACTTTTTCTCACTCTCGGGGCGCAAGAGAATGGCTACCCTGTCACAACGGAGGTAGCTCGTGCTGCCCTGCAGCAGCAGCTTGCTGAACTGTACGGGGATGGTTTCGGACGCGACCCGCAGTCTTTGCTTATGCTGGAGGGCTCAGGCCTGTCCCGTACCCAGCGCAGCAGTGGCGCCGGTATGATGCATATTCTTGAAGTTTTTAAACCCTATGCGGATCTGTTGCCCGAGGTGGACGGGGTGCTGCGCAAAAGTGGGACTTTGACTGGTGTCTACAATTTCGTCGGCTATATCCGCGGGCCCGATGATCTGTATCCGTTCGTGATTTTGACCAACCAGGGGGTCAATAACCGCACAGAAATTCTGCGGATTTTGCAGCGGCAGCTTTAGAAATAAGGGCGGTTTTATTTTTAGATTTGAATGATTAACTTGTGAGTATCAATGATAAAGATTGGGAGCGAATTAATGAAAAAAATTGTGCTAGTGTGTTTCTTGGTGATTTTTCAGATAGGTTGCGTGGCTGTCCGTGGCCGTACGGTAAATCAAGTTTCTGCAGATTTTGACTCGATCTCGTTTAATTATGGACATTGGTATACAGGCGAACGAACCTTTGTAGTGCGGACGGCAGAGACTCACTGTAATCAATTTAATAAACAGGCTGAGGTTGCCAGTGAAGCTACGCTAGGGGCCGATCGTACTTCAGTAACGTTTAACTGTGTTGATCTATAATTTGTCTTAATAAAAAAATAAAAGGGGACGGAGGGAATTAATTTTATTCTTTCCGTCCCTATTAAGAAGATCTGAATAAAAATTTCTTACTTTAGCTTGACGTACCCGACACCATACCTCATTTCGCTGATCCATAAGAAGGCCAGATAAGATGTAAAAAGAAGCAGTGGGGCGGTAATCAAAAATTTGGCTAATTTGAATCGCATATCCCGTTCCTGTGCTTGAACAATTTTTATGATGTTGTTTTTTCAGCTCCCGCTACTCAGTGTTTAGTTGCATCTGGACATAGGTCAAAAGCTACAACGATTCTATCAGTATCTGTTGTGAAGGGAAGAGTTCTATGATGTAGTGATGAAGGGAAAAAAATAATATCACCCATTTTTGGGTTATAAGTTATTTTGGAAGAGTCAATATCTGAATAGTGATCTCCACCTAAACAAAATTCAATAGCACCTTCATTTGTTCCGACAGAAGGAACAACTTTTAAATAAATAACTCCACTTAACCAACCTGAGGGGTGAATATGTGGAAAGTGATATCCTTGCTTCTTAAGAATGACATGCCACCCTGATAGATTGTTTTCACTGGGCCATTTTTGAATAAAAGAACAAGGTTCATTTTTAAATTGTAAATAGTAAGAATTTAACTCATTGATGATTATTGACTTCAGGCTAATAAAGTTTTCTGAGGTGCTTTCAAAGAAGTTATTATGAGACTGAAATCCTTTGTGTATAGATTGATTTGAGGGTTCCCATATGGACTTAACGTCACGAAGCTCCGCAACCATCTCTTTAATATATGAATTAGGGTCTTCCAAATGAGATCCAATATTTGCAAAGTATAGAAATTCTAACGGGTTTTTGCAAAAATTATGTGCTGTATCTTTTTTACACTGGTCAGCGATAAACGAAGAAATTGCTGCAACTTTTATATTTTCATCATCTAATTCAGAGTGCGTCTCAATTCTTTTATAGATTTCTTCAGTTCTTCCTAAAACATATAGGCATGTTAATGCAGCCGCTCTTGAATCTTCGGTATTGCACAAGTCAAAGTCTCTTAGCGCGAATTCGAATTCTCCTTTATCAAATAATAATAGCCCCCTATTCAGTAATGCTCCAGCATAGTCTGGTCTCATCGCTATTGCTTGTCTGTAGCTTGCTTCAGCCTCTTCTGATCTGCCCAGTTCTTTTAGCGTGATACCCAAGTTGTTATGGGCTTCGGCATAGTCTGGTTTCATCGCTATTGCTTGTCTGTAGCTTGTTTCAGCGTCTCCTAATTTGCCCAGTTCTTTCAGTGTAACACCTAGGTTGTTATGGGCTTCGGCATAGTTTGGTTGCAACGTTATCGCTTGTCTGTAGCTTGCTTCAGAGTCTTCGACTCTGCCGAGTTCTTTCAGCGTAACACCTAAGTTGTAATGGGCTCCGGCAAAGTGTGGTTTTAGCGCTATTGCTTGCCTGTAGCTTGCTTCAGCCTCTCCTAAATTGCCAAGTTTTTTTAGCGTGTTGCCCAAGTCGCTATAGGCTTTGGCATAGTCTAGTTTTATCGCTATCGCTTGTCTGTAGCTTGCTTTAGCCTCTTCTAATCTGCCTAGTTCTTGCATCGTGTTACCCAAGTTGTAATGGGCTTCTGCATCTTGCACGTCTAATTCCACTGTTCTTGTGTTAGCAACTAATGCCTCAGACACCCTACCTGTTTGCTTGAGCACCGCTCCAAGCACTTTCCAGCTGAATTGATGGTGCGGGAATTGTTCAGTGATGTGTATTGCTAACTTCTCAGCATCCTCATATCGTCTGTTTTGATAGTGCTCTAGAAGGCTGCTGAGTTGGGCCTGAGACGGTGAAGCGCTAAATGTGACTCTAGACATGTTGCATCCAATTTTGATAGTTGAATCCCAGGCAGAGGAATCAATGTTGCTAAAATGTCTGGGTTCAGCTGAACGTTGTTGGATGCTATTAGACCAAAAACAGAAGGAATGTCAATTAAAACGAAGAGTTACTGGGCGTCCTTGATATTGCATTTGGGTATAAGGAGAACAAACATCCTTTATCCTGCATTATTATCTGTGTACTATGCTTGACATCAATGCGGGAAAGACTGAAACAAAGTATACGTATATCTTTTCACTGGTGTTCTGACAAACGCAGGCTGCGATGAATAATTAGTAATTGGCGAAAGAGCGCGGGCGACTCTATCTAATAATAGAACGAAAAATCTATAATTGGAGAGGAAATGAAATTGATTTATAAATTGTTAGGTGTGCTTGCATTGCTTGTGGTTCTAGGCGGTGCAGGTACTTATGGTTACGTTCGCACTCATGACGGCCCTATTGGCGCAACACCGGGCGGCCCTTTTCGTACTGGTCAGCTGACTGCATCTCCTGACAACTGGAATTTCCTGCAGGAAAGAGATTTGATGGAGTTTCAGACTATGTCACCATCCACCACTCGCGAAGTCTGGGTTGCAGTGTATCAGGGGCGGTTGTTTGTGATCTGCGCTGGCGTGAATGAAGACCGGGGGCTGCGCAATAAACGGTGGCCATATTACATTGAAAACGATGACCAGGTTATAGTGCGCATAGACGACATCCTATATGAGCAGCGGATGCGGCGCATTCAACAAGGCCCGGAAGTGATCCCGGTGTTAGATATTTTCGGGCGAAAATACCGTGGCCAGGGCGTCACCGAAGTCACCGAGATAGCCAGTGGCGATACCTGGATGTTCGAAGTACTGCCACGCTAAAATAAAGAGAGCAGAGGGAATTGTTTTTAAAGAGCGCAAAAAATGATCACTAATGACTGTCTGCATAGACTTCGATACATACTGGATTTCGAAGATTCAAGGATGATTGCAGTGATTGCGGAAGCCGAGTAAAAAGTAACGCAAATCGAGCTGAGCAAGTGGCTAAACAAGGATGATCCTGACTATCAGAAATGCAGTGACGTGATATTTTCTACGTTCCTAAACGGTCTTATAAATGTAATTCGAGGAAAAAGGGGGCCGTAAGCCGAGATGGAACAGTGCCTGAATCACAATATAATTTTGCGAAAATTGAAAATCGTGTTCGATCTTTATGCTGAAGGTATTCTAGCTATATTGTCGCTGGTGGGCTTTCGCTTGAGTAAGCATGAACTCTCTGCCTTTTTCCATAGAGCGGATCACAAGCATTACGCATTACAGAGAGTGCAAGGATCAGGTATTACGCAATTTCTTAAATGGGCTGCAGATTGAAAGCCGTGGTGATAGTAAGGTTGAATTTTGAGTACCTAGCAGTTGCAATAAAGGCTGGTCGCCAATTAGGCTGCGGCCAGCGCCTGTTCGATGTCGGCAAGAATGTCGTCGATGTGTTCTATACCAATACATAGACGAATAGCTTCCGGGGAGACACCGGCGCTTCGTTGTTCTTCTTCGTTTAGCTGGCGGTGAGTGGTAGAAGCGGGGTGACAAGCCAAGGACTTCGCGTCACCAATATTCACCAGTCGCTTGATCATCGCCAGCTCATCGTAGAATTTAACGCCGGCGTCGAAACCACCCTTTATGCCAAAGGTAAGTAGTGACGCAGGTACGCCTTTGCAGTATTTCTCGGCCAAGGCCTTGCCTTCGCTGCCTTCTAGGCCCGCAAACTGAACCCATTCAACCTTGTCGTGAGCTTGCAGGACGCGCGCAACTACCACTGCATTCTCGCAGTGGCGTTCCATGCGCAGAGCTAGGGTTTCTAGCCCCTGCAGTATTAGAAAGGCGTTCATAGGAGAGAGTGCTGCGCCGGTGTTACGCAAAGGCACGGTTCGAGCTCGGCCTATATAGGCAGCCTCGCCCAGCGCTTCGGTATATATAACTCCATGGTAGGAAGCTTCGGGCTGGTTCAGCTCAGGGTATCTTGCGGCGTGTTCAGCCCATGGGAATTTTCCAGAGTCGATTATCACGCCGCCTATAGAGGTGCCATGTCCCCCTACATACTTAGTTAAAGAATGCACAACGATGTCCGCGCCGAACTCGATAGGATTGCAGAGCATGGGTGAGGCAACGGTATTGTCGACGATCACGGCTACACCGTTACGGTGAGCAGCAGCGCAGACTGGTTCTAGATCAATGATGTTGCCAGCTGGGTTGCCGATAGACTCGCAGTAAACTGCCTTGGTTTTGTCGTCTATTAGCTTTTCGATAGCTTCAGCAGAATCGTCCTCGGCGAAACGAACCTCGATACCCTGACTCGGAAGCATGTGGGCGAACAGGGTATAGGTGCCGCCGTAAAGCTGCGGCGTGGTAATAATATTATCCCCGGCTTTAGCGATAGTAAGGATGGCGTAGTTGATTGCGGCCATGCCGGAGCCAACTGCTAAGGCGGCTAGCCCTCCCTCCATTGCGGCCATGCGCTGCTCCAACACATCGTTGGTAGGGTTCATGATGCGAGAGTATATGTTGCCCGGCACGGCCAGGTCGAACAAATCTGCGCCGTGCTGAGCATCGTCGAATTCGTAGGCAACGGTTTGATAGATAGGCACTGCGACCGACTTCGTTGTTGGGTCAGTCTCATAACCTACATGAATAGCGATGGTTTCTTTCTTCATAGGGGTTCTCCCAACTATTGCTAATGGCTTGATTGTACCAAAATAAAAGGGGATGGAGGGATTAAAATTTAATCCCTCCATCCCCTTTATCTATTAATACCCAAGATACTGATCTAAATTAATACGTCTCAAATCACTTTACTGCAAAGTTTTATATATGGCTCAATTTATTGAAAAGAATTATTTTAAGGAGCTAGCATAGTACACACTATCAAGAATGGAAAACCGAATTGTCAGCAAAGCCACGAGCAGGTAAAGTTTAACCAATCCATTTTAGTGCACAGTACCCTTGGACAATATGCAACTCTTAGCTATGAAATAGGTCTGCTGGGTTCAAGCAAGCCTAACACTAGAATTAATGACTATTATGTTGACGGTCAATATCGCCGAGCAATTCAAGATGACTGGCTATTCCTTGAAGTGGTGTCCCAAGTTTTAGTTTCACGTGATGGAAATTGGCGGCCCGAGCCAAGACTTATTTTGAATCTCGAAGTATTTTTTTCGATTTCTAATGGCACGTAAATAATAAAAGGGGGCGGAGTTGCTTAAATGCGAGATCGATGCCATCGTTGTCACCGCATGCAAATAGAGACACCATCATGAAAAAAGCAAACCCTATCAATATCACCCACATAGATCACGTGGTTATCCGCGTGAAGGGTCTTGAGAACATGATTGAGTTTTACCAGGATGTACTTGGCTGCAAACTGGAACGCGGTCCCGGTGAGATTCGTCTTGCTCAACTTCGTGCGGGCCTTTCGTTAATCGATCTGGTTGACGTTAATGGGCCACTGGGTAAAGAAGGTGGCGATCCGCCCAACCATGCTGCACCGAATATGGATCATGTTTGTTTTCAGGTTCATCCATGGGATACAAATACGATTAAGGGCCACCTTAAACAGCATGGCATTGCCTTGGGCGATCTTGCAACTCGATATGGTGCCTCCGGAATAGGGCCGTCCGTATATTTCAGGGACCCTGAGGGAAACACGGTCGAACTCAAGGGCTCGACTACTGCCTTAAAGGAGTAGTACGTGCCAATTGGCACTACGCACAATGCACGATAGATAAAAATAAGCTGTTGTCTTTCGGTTTAATCTTTCTTTAGCTTAATAGTAGCTACCAATCAGAAGCGAAGTAAAAGGCTTTGATCATGGTTCATGCGCGCTTCAGTCCAAGGATCATTTCCCTTATTGTAGCCAACACGCCGATATTTTATTTCGGCTCTACCTTCACTATTGGCACAAGTTGACATACGCACTTCATTTGATCTGGCTAGCCGGCCTCGAAAGTAAGTGCGTTTACATATGTCGTCGTACACTACGAGGGTCAAATTATTTCCTGATGTGTTACTAAGGAACCAATCTACCATTCCGTATTCTGGTGGAATACTGGAATTACAATGAGTCAGCAGTAAATAGAATAAAGGAACTACCAGTGTAGTTAATTTCATATATCTGGTCATCATTTCTATCGGAGGGTGAAAGCAAAATTCGTTAATATATTTTCAAAGGGAATTAGCTTCTATTTTTGGGTCAAGAGTCTAGCATACCTAACACCTTTTTGCGGCACTTACCGGGTCAACAAGCGAGTCTGCACCGCGAGCGTACGTTGAGTCGTTGTTTAATGGCTATGCTAGAAAATTCGATACTTCTCTTGTTAAGAAACTCGATTACACCATACCGAAATCTCTATCAAAAATGATTCTCACAAATACAACCGACAGCTCGTTAGGGGCAATTCTGGATTTGGGTTGTGGCACTGGCTTGACTGGCGTGGAGCTTAGAGACTTAAGCAGGAATCTCGAAGGCCTAGATTTATCTAACGCTATGCTTGAGGAGGCAAGACAAAAATATGTCTATGACCGTTTAACTCATACTGACCTTATAGAATATTTATCCATAACGGAATTGGATTTTGATTATTTTGTATCAACAGACGTATTTATCTATGTGGGGAATCTCTATGATGTCTTCCGTTTGATAAAGTCTAGGAACAAGCGCGCAGGTAAGTTGGCATTTTCCACCGAGCATACCGATAAAGAAGGATTTTTTCTCGAGACGTCAGGGAGATATTCTCATTCAAAAAGGTATATTGAGGAACTGTGTGAAGAATTTGAATATAAGATTTCACACTTCAGTACTACGAATCTTCGTAGAGAAAAAGACGGTTATTTGACCGGCGGGCTATATTTATTGGATTTTGCGCCCACGCTGTAGCCTGATTATGATTGGAACTGTCAGAGTATCAAAAGCAGGTATTCCTGCTGTTTACTCTGTTGCTCTTAGCTCAAAACGAATATTAAGGTAGACAACAGACTCGGATTCCTTGATTCCATGTGGGATACCTGCTGGGATATACACAATATCTCCGGCCTTAATAATTCTTTCCACACCGCCTTCGATAGCGCTTCCACGTAAGTCTCCAGGGCTTGCTCCCGTCTCAGCATCTACAATCGTGCCTCCCGTGGAGAGCACAGCCATACCCTCTCGCACGACCCAGACTTCAGTTATCCGCCCATGTTGCAGCGCCGTTTCTGCCCCTTGTATATGACGCACGTTAATGCTGAAGATTCCGCCTTCCAATACTCTGCGTGTTGCGAGACCGTTATCACGGAGCTGACTGGCCGCTTGCAATATTTCAATGAGGGGAATATCCACCGCACGGTCAGACGGGGCAATTGGCGCCCCTGCCGTCTGAGCTTGGGCTGTGACCGTGAAATTTATCAACAAGAAGCTGAGTATATTTAATATTATTTTCATTGCCGGTTCTCCACATTCTCATCCAGGAAGTTGAATATCGTTTCGTATATACGTAGCATTTCATTGGCGGGGAAACCGCCATGTCCGCCGTTGGGCACGGTAAGTAATTGATTAGTCACTTCTGCCCGGTTGAGTGACTCGTGTAATTGCACGGCGTGGGCATACGGAACAGTCGGGTCAGCATTGCCGTGGATAGTAATAATAGGCGGTAGATCGGAGCGCACATAGTTCAAGGGTGAAACCCGGCTGGCAATCTCCATACGATCCGGCATCGAACCCATCCATCTGACTGCATAAGTTTTCTCGTTTTCACCATGGAGGAGATCTCCCACATCGGTAATGCCATACCAGTTGACGATGGCAGCTACGTCTGGAGTTTCCATGTCAGCGCATTGCCTGTAAAGCTCGCTGTCTGCCGGCAACATTCCCGTGGTTAGCGCAAGATGACCACCGGCTGAATTTCCCGAGACCACCAATCGATCAGTATCGAATCCATACTGCGACGCATTTCTGCCAACCCAGCGCAGTGCGCAGAGGCTGTCTTCAACCGCTGCAGGGGCAAGAGACACATCGCCGAGGCGATACTGCACATTGACCGCCGCCCAGCCCTGTTCCAGAAAGGGCATCAAGCGCAAAACACTCGCTTCTTTGCTGCCGCCAACCCAGCCGCCACCATGATAGTAGATGAAAGTGGGCACCGGCTCTTCGGAATTTCGTGGCGTGTACACGTCCACTTTTAATTCCATATTGTTGGCTTTCATATAGGTGATATTGGAAATTACCCGGAAGTCATTTTGTACAGTAGCGTTCCAGGCCGCCGTGTCAGAAAGCTGGGCATGGAGTGACTGGGATGTGACGAATACTGCACAGAACAATAGAGTACAGACGAAGGTAGGGGTGAGTTTTCTTTGCATGGTAGGACTCCGCTTAATTATTGGAAATCGGGCTGATCAGGCATATGACGCCTTGAATAATAGGGCAGCGTCAGCTGCCTCCTTTAATTTAGATAGTTGCATGATATTAATCTAGGCACATAATGCTTTTAATCCCTGCGCCCCCTTTATTTACTATTGTCTAAGTGCCTCAAATTCGAAGCGCAGTGTTACCTCGTCACCAACTAGGTTATCTGCCACGCCGTAGTCCATGCCCCAGAGACTTCGAGTAATCGTAGTGCTGGCTGATATGCCCAGCGTTTCACGACGGTGCCCGAATGGATACTCCGCCTGCTTGTTGATGATGACTTTCAGGGTAACTGGGTGGGTTTCACCTAGTAGAGTCAGGTTGCCGGCCAGCCTTCCGTTTATGTCACCATCGTTTGAGGTAAAGTCGGTGGCCTCGAATACGATGAGTGGGTTACGCCTGCTACTAAGGAAATCTCTTCCACTTAGGTGTTTGTCACGTGCATTGAGATTAGTGAAGATGCTGTCCGCCTGTATCTCGACGCGTCCGCTGCTCAGTTTGCGAGTATCGGGATCATAACGAAAACTTCCCGATCCCTCGAGAAACAGACCGAGTTGTTTTTGGTACCCAACATGACCGGCTTCGAAGGCAATTGAGAAATGTTCGGGATCGATTTCCCAGTCTGCCGGCTCGGCCTGAGCCAGGCCGGCAGTCACCACTAAGGTGGTCAGTAGGGTCAGGCTTGACCGGGCTAGGCTTGCGTAAGAATGCTGCATGGGCCTCCTCGAAATTAGTGATTAATGGTTTTTGCTGAGACTATCCGCTAATCAAACCAGCATAAGGGACTGTTGTTAATGAGTAAAGGGTGTTGCAAAGCGTGTTTCAGTTTGACCGCGCATTCGGCAGCGCTAACAGGTCCGTGTGCCCAACTACGCAGGTGCCGGTTGCCGAATTAGCTTTTCTGAACTGGACCCAGTCCTGCAGTGATTTTTTATCCAGCGCCAGATCGTTTAACACCGCTTCACTTATACCGCTGATAAGTACATCCACCAGCTTGCTTTCAGCTGCGCCCAACACCCAGGGGCTATCAGCAGAAAGCACCCTGAAGCCTGAACTCTTGAATACCTGTTCCATATATGCGCACGCACCTGGTCCCAGCGCCATGCCGAAACCTTTGTCCCGCTGCTGATCGCGATTAAAAGCACTGAGTACAGTCTCATCCAAGGGATGGGCAGGTGTCCAGTAAGTAGTGCCGTCGTAGTTCAGTGCCGCATAGAAGCCGAGAGGCTGACACTGGCTCTGTAGTGCGGCGACAAAGCTGTCAATAAAATTGGCAGACACTAGGTCGAATAGTGCAGAGGAGGTTACCAACTTCGCGTCTTGCAGCGGCAGGGCGGCAATATCTGTGAGGTCAAGTTCATAGGTCTGCAACTGGTGCGAAACCCCGTTACGAGTATTGGCTTCTGCTAGCAGTGCTGCATCTTGATCCACCAAGCGCCAGCTTGGCAATTCCTGTTCAGTGACTTGAGCGGTGGACGTGGCGGAAATGTCGAAAGCACGCAGAGTGGAACCGGTGCCCGCGCCAAGATCTACTATGACGTTGCCCGTTCTCTGCCCACTTTCTGTTCGCAGCCACAGCTGCGCCTGTTCCAGCAATTTGTGTTCGCGTGCACGTTGGTCTGCTCCTTCGCGCAGGTCTAGCCAGTCAATACTGAAACCTATCATGCGTTATTTACCTCTTCTAACTTGCGGGTCACGAGGCTTGCCGTGTCAATCCAGGAAGGCAGTGTTGCGGCCACATTCCTAGCGCCGGCTTGCAGGCGTCGGCGCAATGGGTCACTGGTCAGAATATTAAACAGTGCCTCGGTCAATGCCTCGGTATCGTCTGGGGCTACTAGAAGACCAGCCGTTTCGGGCACCACGTCCGGTACTGCACCGACTCGCGCCGCGACCACCGGTAATCCGGCCGCCAACGCTTCAGCGAACACCATGCCATAGCCTTCGAATCGTGAGGGTAGGACAAAGACATCCGCTTGCTGGTATTCGAGTTGTGTATCCTCCACGGCCCCAGTGAAATGGATGCGCTGCGACAAGTTCAGCCGGTTTACTCGCCTCTGCATGCTTTCAGCCCAGGCAGGATCGAAGTCTTTGCCACCCACAAAGCGTGCTTGCCAGGGCAGAGATTCAAGTGCAGCAAGCGCATCGATAAGTACGTCATGCGCCTTGCGCGGAGTCAGTGATGCTAAGGTTAGCAGTCGGATCGGGTCGCCGTCACAAGGCGCGAAGGCAACACGATCGGTGCCAGGTAGCGCTACCAAGATAGTTTCGGCCGTCACGGCAAACTGATCGATCAGGATCTGACGGGTATGCTCGCTGGTAGCCACTGTGGCTAGCGCACAACTTAGCGCGCGTCGCTCCGAATCCAGCAATGCCTGTTTTATTGGCTCAGTAAGCCCTGTCTCCAGTGCCAGCGGGTGGTGGCATAAGGCAACCAGTTTTAGTCGCTGCGCCTCTTCCACTGCTAGATCATCCAGAACACCGAAAGCCAGTCCATCGATCATCACCACGGCTTGATCTGGTATAGCCGCCAGTGTTTGCCGGACGCTTGCTAAGGTTTGTTGATTAGGCGTGTCAGAGCAGTGCGGCAGCGCCAAGGTTTCCACTCTGATACCCATGTTGCGAAGCTCTGCAATCAAGCGGCGATCATAGTGATAGCCGCCGGTTGGGGTTTCGAGATCACCTGGGTATGCGAAATAGATCATTTAATTAAAGGGGACGGAGGGATTTATTTTTAACCAATTTAGCATAAGGCTGGCTGTGATGCGCATAACTTATCCGCCAGTCTGTTCGTCTCTCAAGCTTCTCGATTATTGGCCCTTTGGTTTATCGCCTTTGGTTTGGTATTGTTGCCTGATGTCAGATACTTTGAATCTTGCGGCACAACAAGCGATCGATGGATCACTCAAACGTGAGTTGGCTCGCCTTGGGTGGTGGGGCGTTGCCTGGCTGGCAATCGGGAGCATTCTGCTGGGTCTGAGCTGGCATTGGCAGGGCGCACTGCAATGGTTTGTGCAGGCTGGGCTGATCTGGGCTTTTCTCTGCTATCAGACAAGGCAGCGCCTGACGCTTAACCGCCCGAGCCCGGAGGCGCCACTTTATAAAAAGCTTGGCTGGGCCAATCGGGTCACCTTGCTGCGTGCTTGGCTTGTCGCCGCCGTGGCGGGTTTCCTGATGCAGCCGTGGCCCGACGGACCAGCGCTGGCCTGTTTACCCGGCATGCTATATCTCTTCGCCGCGGTATTGGACCGAGTCGACGGCTATGTGGCTCGCCGCACCGGGCAGACTAGCTTACTTGGCATTGAATTGGATACCATCTCCGATGCGCTCGGCCTGGCAATCGCCTCCTTGCTGGCCTTCGGTTACGGTCAGGTGCATTGGAGCTACCTGCTGTTTGGTATTGCCTATTATCTGTTTAACGCGGGAGTACTTTGGCGAAATTCACGTGGTTTGCCGGTTTATCCCCTGCCGCCGAATTTGCATAGACGAACCTGGGCCGGCTTTCAAATGGGGTTTCTGGCGGTGGCACTGTGGCCCTTGGTATATCCTCCAATTACAACGCTTGCCGGATTTGCCTTCATGCTGCCTGCGATGCTCGGATTCTTGATCGACTGGTTGATTGTAAGTGGGCGCATAGACCGACATGCCGAAGCCATGGATCGGCGCTTTCAGCGGCTTACCAATTTTAGTCAGATTGTGTTGCAACCGGGCTTGCGAGTTGTTGTCGTAGTGACGCTGGCAGCATCGCTATTACAATCTGGACTGCCACTTCTGCCGAGCAGCACGCCGACATGGATGAGCAATGTGATGATCGGTGGTTTTATTTTGGTGTCGGTAATGATCGTCTTGGGGGTCGCCGGACGCTATTTCAGCCTAATCTTGGTCGGTCTGCTGAGCTGGTATTACATTAGCAATCGAATGCTACCGGTGGACTATATTCTATTCAGTAGTGTGGTTTGGTTGCTGCTTCTTGGCACTGGGCGCTTTAGCCTGTGGCAAAAAGATGATCGTTGGCTCAACGGGTATGATGGCGCTTGAAATCACCAACTGACTCTTTTCGCTTTTCTCTCAACATGCGTTACATGGCCTGGTTGGCAGCCTTGGGGCTGGTGGCGTGGATATTTTCCAGGCTGCCATTTACCAATCTATTGCAGACCGTTACGAATCTACAATTCTCACAATGGGTGGGCTGGTTTGCCCTGAATCTATTTATCATTGCACTACTTGTTGGACGCTGGCTTGCTCTGACACGGGCTATGGGGCTACCCTGTCGATTCTTGCAGTTATTAAAAGTGCGTCAGGCCGGTCAGGTAATTAGTTTTGTGACACCCGGCCCTCAGTTCGGAGGAGAACCGCTGCAGGTTTACTGGCTGTGGAGGAGATATTCTGTGCCTGGCCATGCCGCCTTTCTAGCGGTTGGTCTTGATCGTTTCTACGAGCTGTGGATTAATTTTGCCGTCTTGCTATTGGCAGTGCTTACTCTGCTGACTTCGCGCTCCGTGGTTTTTGTCGACTGGCATATCACTACATTCGTTTTAGGGGGTTTGATAGCGCTCATGGGGCTATTTGGCTGGTATATATTATGGCATCCGCTGCGCATCCTCGATTGGATAAAACGCCTGACCAGCCGCTGGCAAGACCATGAACGTCTGCGCAATCTGGATGCTCATTTCTCACAATTGAATGAATCACTGCAAAAAATCTTTGCGGCGCAGCGGCTTGCTCTTGGAGCCGCATTGGGTCTGTCGCTATTGGCCTGGGCTGGCATGATCGCTGAGTTTTGGCTGTTACTTAGCTTCGTTGATGTGCCGCTGAACCTCGCGACCTTTATATTTCTTTTTACCGTGGTGCGTTTGGCTTTTCTACTGCCCTTGCCCGGTGGTGTTGGCAGCGTTGAGGCAGGCCTTTTTTGGGCATTTCAAACGCTTGCTCTGCCCTTGCCGACAGCGGCCGGTCTGATCCTGCTGATGCGCCTGCGTGACGTGGTAATTCTATTGGCGGGCGCAGTGATTTTGCCGGGCTTACAGTCGCCCTTATCCGCAACTGCTGAGACTGAGACCTGAATTGCCCGGTGAAGTATTGAGCCTGCTACTGGCAGCAGGCACGGGTTTGAATAGTCTCAATAATCCATGGCGTAGGCAGCCCAGCAGGTATCGTTCTCCCAGATCCTAGCAGTAAAGTGGCCTGAACCCGGCGGCGCGATGCCCGCAAGCAGCCTGCCACAAACGATACGGCTGAAATGCTCAATGCTTGGGTTGAGCCCCTCGAATTCGGGCAGCTCATTTAGCATGCTCTCGCCAAAATAGTCGACGGCAGCCTGCAATTCTTCCTCAATTTTCACGATGTCTACGAGGTAGCCGTGCTGACCTAGCTCAGCGGCCTCCAGCCGGACTTCAATCACGTAGTGATGTGAATGTGGATCGTTTTCGGCACCCCAGTCGCCACCGATGAGATAGTGCCTTGCTATAAGGTCACGTCTTACTGAAACTGTGTACATTTATAAACCCTCTAACGTCAATACTGTTACTTCAACATCCTGACGAAGCACCGACTACATAAACTTATTCCTGATAATCGAAAATTATCTGGGTAGCATTCTCAGGCGATTCATCTAGTAATCGATAAGCCTCGTTCGCCTCTGTAAAGGGTAGTTTGTGACTAATAAACTGTGCGGGTTGGCACTTTATAACCATATCCCATGCCGCCGAGAAGCGCCTCGCTTTGTCCCAGCGACCACTGATCTCTGGAGCAATAGTACTAACCTGACTGCTAACTATTGTCATGCGGTTACGATGAAATCTCTCGCCCAGATTAATCAGAGCGCTCTTGGTTCCATACCAGCTACCCACGACGATGCGACCGGAGTAGGCACACAAATCTACCGCCAGATTCAACGCTGCCGGAGAGCCTGTCAGTTCGAAAACCACATCGGCTCCGCCGCAAGACTCATTCAACCTCAGTCTCTCACTCAGGGCATTGATATCATTGTCAGAGCCGGGGCTAAATGTCGCCTGGACGCCCGCCTGACCCGACAAGACCCGTCTTCCATCGGTGGATTCCACAGCATAAAGGCCTGCAAGTGGAAATTCAGCTAAAACACTGGACACCAAAAGACCGACAATGCCCTGGCCCAACACCACTGCGCGTTCACCGAGTCGTGGGTTGCCATCCTGGACAAGGTTAACAGCCGTTTCCATATTGGCAAGAAAAACGGCCTGCTTGGGATCTACTCCCTTGGGCAAGGGAATAATGGCGTCCATAGTACAAACGTGGAGGCTTGCATGGGGTTGAAACGAGAAGACCATTTTTCCGACCCAACTGGCGTCCACTTCCTTGCCAGTCTCTTCTATGCGACCGACACAGGCATAGCCATATTGTGTGGGATAGTTAATTGTCTGAGCCTTGGAAGCCGCGAGGCTTTCACCCTGAGGCATGCCATCGGGAAGCTGACCGCGATAAACCAGCATCTCGGTGCCGGCACTGATAGCCGAATAAAGATTCTTGACCACCACTTGATTGGGCTGCAGCGATGGTAGTTGTTGTTCGCGGATTTCGATTTGACGGGGTTTTACGAAGTAGAGTTGGCGCGCTCTCACCGGTCACTTCCTTCATATTGTAAATCGCCCCACACGATAAGATCTTTGCCGGCAGGCGCAGTATGTAGTGGATCAATACTCAGCTGAACATCACAGCCCTCAGTTTGTAAATCACCAACCGCTTTGTATCCGCCCACAAGTCGGGGCGCGACAGTTAAAACCAGGGCATCGGCCAGACGGGCCTTCAGGAAGGCCGTTATGACCGTGCCTCCGCCTTCCACCATCAGGCTCTTGATACCCCGCTCTTTGAGCAGATTCATGGCTGCGCTTAAGGGAACCTGTTGCTCGCTTCCATCAGCACTGGCCACAGTTAGGATATCCGCCTTGTCGCCCATAGGCTTATTATCGGGTTGTACTGTTAATATCCAGCATTGCTTATCGGGGTGATGACAAATTTTAGCTGACTGCGGCGTGCGTAGTTTATTGTCCAGTACAATAGGCTGAGGGTTTGATCCAGACCACTGCCTAACAGTCAGTTGCGGATCATCACTGAGTACGGTGCCTATGCCAACCAGGATACCGTCATGTAGGCTTCGCAGTTGGTGAGTCAATTCCATGGACTCTTTGCCACTAAAATTTACCGATTCTCCGCAGCGCCTAGCAATGCTGCCATCCCAGCTTTGCGCATAGGAAAGCGTTATGAATGGCCTGTTTTCAGATTGAAAAGACGAGGCACGGGCATGCAGCCACTTTTCAATCTGCTGGTTGAGATTTATGGGAGTCACTGTCCGTAGTCAGGGGGGGTGTGTTTGTCAAAGGCAACAAGTGGTTCATGCGTCGCGCCTTGGTCTGCAGATAGCGTGAATTTTCTGGATTGGCGAAATCATCAAGTTCGACCCGGTCGTTTACCTTGATCCCAGCCTCTTCTAGTGCGCTAATTTTGCCGGGGTTGTTGGTAATAAGGCGAACTGATTTTACGTCGAGCTCTTCCAGAATGCGGACGGCGACAGTGTAGTCGCGTTCGTCTGCTTGATGCCCCAGTAGCAAGTTGGCATCGACAGTATCATGACCCGCATCCTGCAGGTTGTAGGCATGAATCTTTTGCAGTAGGCCAATACCCCTGCCTTCCTGGCGGAGATAGATTAGGACGCCTTGGCCCTTCTCAGCGATAAGTTGCAGTGACCGATCCAACTGTTCACCACAGTCACATCGGCGTGAACCAAAGATATCGCCGGTAAGGCATTCCGAGTGCATTCGAACAAGAATATTCTCTCCCACACTAAGATCTCCCATACAGAATGCAAGATGTGCCTTATCGTCAAGGCTATTGCTGTAATAGACGAGCTCGAATTCTCCGTATTCGGTAGGAATACGGGCACTGACAGCACGGGTTACGGTGAGATTTGACATGGTGGCCTATCTTACGTTTTTCTATTGTAGTGGTAAAGCTTGACGAGGGCAGCACAAGATATTGTTCCGCCCATTTATCGCTTGCTAATACGGCTATCGAGCTGGTAGTTTCTTTGGAACTGTTGCGCTGAAAAGTCTCGCATAATGACCACAATGCACCCCTCCCTTGGGCGCTGCGTTCCCGATGAAGAAGACCACGCAGCGGGGGTGTGGGTGCGCTTGCCACAAGGGCGACTATGACATGTTTAACATTCTCTCTCGGTCGCGAGTCGAAGACCAGGCGAGTTAGGAGACTTGGAACCAATGACCCAATGCAATGACGCGCGACGCCAACGAGTAACGGCGACATACTTTGCTGGTATCACCGGCGCCCTGGCGGTCGTGATGGTGATGAGCCTGACTGCGCAGGAACCGGGGCAGACTGGCGGATTCACGGCGGCCCAGGCCATACGAGGCGGTGACATCTACGTGCGCGCCTGCGCGAGTTGTCACCGCACCGACTTCCAGGGTAGCTTCGAAGCGCCGCAGCTGGCCGGCCTGAATTTCATGAACTTGTGGGGTGACTTGAGCCCTGCCGCCCTGTTCGACCGCATCAGCACGTCGATGCCCCCTGACCAACCCGGTCGCCTTGGTGATGAGGCCTATGTTGACATCGTGGCTTACCTGCTTCAGGCCAATGATGTTGCTGCGAGCGACGTCGAGCTGACCGATATAACGACGGTGTCGATTAGCGGGTTGGCGGCACGGCGAGCAACAGCAACCGCGGCCCGTGCAGAGTCGGGCAGAGCGCAGATGCAGGCACCACCACAGGGGCGTTCACAAAGCGCGCCGGCAGGACTCAGAGTGACTGGCACCGTGCCGAACTTCAGACCGGTCACCGATGAGATGCTGCGGTCTCCTTCTCCCGACGACTGGCTGATGATCCGGGGAAACTACCAGGCCTGGAGTTACAGTTCGCTTGACGCAATTACCCGAGACAACGTGCAGGATCTCGAGCTCGCGTGGACATGGTCGATGGCCGAAGGCGGATGGAATGCGCCCTCACCGATCGTGCACGACGGGGTCATATACCTGACTAATTTCGGCAATTTGGTGCAGGCGCTCGACGCGCGCACTGGTGACCTGATCTGGGAGCATGAAGTCGGGATTGAAGCCCAAGGGTACTCTGGGATGAGCCGTAATCTTGCGATCTACGAGGACAAGGTCTTCCTGGCTACATCCGATGCGCGGATGGTCGCACTCGATGCGGCCACCGGCGAGATGCTGTGGACCATGCGGTTCGGCGACAACACCCAAGGTCACCAAAGCACGAGCGGGCCGATGGTCGTTAGCGGTAATATAGTGCAAGGGCTCAACGGCTGTGAGCGCTTTAGCCCAGTCGGCTGCTATATCAGCGGGATCGACGCTGACACGGGCCAATCGCTCTGGACCTTCAACACAGTTGCACGGTCGGACGAGCCAGGCGGCGATACGTGGGCGAACCTGCCCAACCAGATCCGAGGCGGCGGCGATACCTGGATTACCGGCAGCTACGACCCACTCCTAGACCTCATCTACTTCGGAGTGGCGCAGCCGAAACCGTGGGTGGCGGCGAGTCGCGGTATGACAGTGGATGACGCGGCGCTTTACACCAACTCGACCCTTGCGCTTCACCCTGACGATGGCTCGCTTGAGTGGTACTTCCAACATGTCCCCGGCGAAACGCTCGATCTTGACGAGGTGTTTGAGAGGGTGCTGGTCGATGTTGCGGGGCGTCCGGTAGTGTTCAGTGTCGGCAAACACGGCATCTTGTGGAAGAACGACCGCAGAACTGGCGAGTTTCTCGACTTCAAGGAAACGGTCTATCAAAACGTGTTCGAGCGGATAGACCCGAACACTGGTGTCGTTACTTACCGGCAGGACATTCGCAACGCCAGGGTCAATGAAGCAATGTCGTCGTGTCCCAGCACCGCTGGCGGCAAGAACTGGCACCCGATGAGTCATCACCCGGGTGAAGGGCTCCTTGTTATTCCCCTGGCGCAGACCTGCATGGAGATGACTGGCGCAGAGGTAGCATTGGTAGAAGGTTCGGGCGGCGTCGGGTTGGCATCGCGACCGTTTCTCGAGATGCCAGGAACCAACGGCAACCTCGGCAAGCTTGCCGCGTTCGACGTTGAGACGATGGAGGAAGTCTGGAGTATTGAGCAACGGGCACCGTTCCTGACCGGTGTGCTCTCGACTGCAGGTGGGCTCGCCTTTGTTGGCGATCTCGACCGCCGTTTTCGAGCGGTCGATGTAAAGACAGGTGAGTTGCTGTGGCAAACTAGGCTCGGCACGTCGGTGCAGGGCTTTCCAGTCTCGTTTCAGGTAGACGGCACGCAATATGTCGCAGTGTCGACCGGACTCGGGGGCGGCAGCCCGAGATTGGGTCCAGCCTCTCTCGCGCCGGAGATTAATCACCCTCGCACTGGCAACGCGCTGCACGTGTTCAGGTTGAAAAACTAGAACAATAAAAGGGGGCGGAGGGATTAAAATTTATTCCCCCCGTCCCCTTTATTCTATGCATTGCTGATTGTTCGATCTAAGAAAAGGATATTTATTCTTGCTATAGTCGGCCCAGTTGAAACTAGACGATATGGCGACCCGCTGCGAAGCGGCGATGGAAAACAGTTCCGAGGCCATGCGCATACACTTATTCAAAGGAATTTCCGATCGAACATTATTATCTTGATGTGTCACTGAAGTGCAGCGGCAAGGACATCAATGAAATGCAGCGGATCATCATTTCGAGGCAAATAGTCTCGCGGAATCCGGCCTGATGTTGCCTTTGGAGGGCGTCCGCGTCATCGCGGTTGAACATTACGCAGCGTGTCCCTACGGCAGCTTACAATTGGCTGATCTAGGTGCCGAAGTCATTAAAATTGAAAACCGTGCGCAGAAAGGTGACCCGATCCGTCAGATGGGACCCGGGGGTGATTTGGGTAACCTGGATAGCCTGTCTTTCCAGGCGTTTAACCGCAACAAACGTTCGCTGACCCTTGACCTCAAGGCCGATAAGGGAAAAGAAATCTTCGGTAAACTCGTGTCAACAGCAGACGCTTTGCTGTGCAATCTACGCGGCGATCAACCGAAAAAACTGGGCCTGACTTATGACCAGCTCAAGGGCCACAATCAGAAAATTGTTTGTGGTCTAATATCTGCTTATGGTCGCGACGGGCCACGACGGGACTGGCCCGGATTTGATTATTTAATGCAGGCCGAAACTGGCTACCTCTTCATGTCCGGTGAACCAGGTGGGCCCCCGGCGCGCATGGGTCTGTCGATTATCGATCACTTGGCCGGACTCACCACTTCCCTCGCTTTGGTATCGTCGGTTATGAAAGCACGCGAGACCGGTGAGGGCCGCGATATCGACGTCGCCTTGTTCGATGTAGCCTCGCATCAATTAAGCTACATCGGCGCCTGGTACTTGAACGAGGGCATCGAGACCTCCCGCTCTCCGCGCTCGGCACACCCGACCGTAACTCCTTCCCAATTATTCAAAACCGGTGATAGCTGGCTGTTTGTCATGGCCCAAACGGATCAGTTTTGGGAAATATTTTGTGAGCGCATTGGTGCGCAGGAATTGGCAGGGCGGAAAGAGTTCCAGACAGGACAAGCCCGGCGGGAAAATCGGGACTTGTTGACGGAAATGCTCGACGCTCATTTATCGACGCAATTAACAGCACACTGGATGGCTGTACTGGGCGGTTATGTTCCATGTGCGCCGGTCTATGGCATTGCCGATGCGCTGGAGAATCCCTTTTTACTCGACCGGGCGGGCGTAGTCACCACCGCGCACCCGAACCGGCCTGCCCTTAAAAATCTGCAAAGTCCGGTGAGAATGACTGACCCTATTCCCAACCAGCCCGGTCCTCGCCTGGGCGCCGACACCAACGACATCTTGCGGGAGCTGGGGTATGACGATGCTGCTATTCAAAACCTTCGCCGGATAGGAGTCACCTGATTAAGTAATTGTCTAAACCCCCAATAATGGAGAGCTGGACTTCCTAGATTAGAAAGTGTCTAACAAAAGTTGGGAAGTCCAAAATTTCCTCCCTTCTTTGTTTCGGGAAAAAACCGAAGTCTCGACATACTCTCTGCCATTTCTCGATGAGGATCAATAACAGACCTGTACTCATTCTTTAAATCCCTGGGACATCAAGGCCCCAGTGGTTGGCCGATCAACCTCGAGGGGTCTGCACCCGGTTTTGGTACATACTTATCAATCCAAGGTCCACCAAACTGTGCCACGTAAAGATTTCCTTCTGAGTCAATACTCATCTGATGCGGAAGAGAAAAGCCACCGCAAGCTCCCGTATGGTCCGTATCAAGCCCGGCCTCTGCAACTGCCACATCGTCTGAACAGGTAAATCCGGGACGACCAAGCGACGACGACTCGCCATAGGTCCCGAAATAATCCAGTAATTGACCGTCTATATTGTATTTGAGAATGCGATTCAACGTCGCATCCAAAATCCAAACAAAGTCATTCACATCAATCATAATAGCCACGGGATCCCAAATGTTCGGCCACTCATCGAGGAGTGTTCCATCTTCAGTAAAAATTTGGATCCGGTGATTCCTCCGGTCCGATACATAAATCCGATTCTCTTTATCTACTGCAATTCCATGGACTAAATCGAATTGCCCTGGTCCACTTCCGACCGAACCGAACTCGGATAGAAATTCACCATCCGAATTATAGCGAACGACACGACCATTCTGGTAACCGTCACCCAATAGAAAATCGCCATTGGGAAGGAAGGCAAGTACTGCATTCTGCCCGAAATCTAAGGGCCCTGGGTTTGGGTTTTCACGTGGATTCGGCCCGCCTTCACCAAAAACAGGGTTGGGATCTTCCATACGTAACAGGAGCTCGCTCCCGTCATTGCTAAACTTAAGGATTGCTTCGTGCACACCATTCCCACCTCGTTCATCCACCCATATAGCACGCTCAGGATCATACGGATTGATATAGATCTGATGAGGACGATTGAAAATCGAATTCCATTGAGACCAATTTTCAGTGATATTACCATCGCGATCGACAGCTACAAGAAAATTCCTCTGGAGCTCGTTACCTTCTCCCCGTGGAGACTGTCTCCTTTGATCTCCCCACATCACAACCAAGATCCTATCGGGAGTGTCTGGCCAAACACCCGCAGCTGACCCCCAAGTCCAAGTCTCATCGTGATCTGGCGCTGGCTTCCACCAACCTGGTATGACGTCATAAGGACCGCTCCGGTCGTCGCCACCTTTGGTTACTTCAAACCGACTGTTGGGTGACTCACTTTCTTTTACGCATCCAGGCGCTACCAAAGTTACAATTAGCATTAGACCTAGACTGATACGTTTCAGCTCCATTTTCACTCTCCGTATAGATATTCGTTAATTTTCTTTCCGCCTTTCACTTTCTCCTAGCAGAACAGCCTCCCATCCTTATATTGGTCAAACTAGGCTATCGTGTTGATGGTTTGAATAAGCTTCCTTGCGAGATTTCTTCTCCTGTTGCGACCCGCTATTCCGTAGCCTTACCTAATAAACGTAATACGGCGGAAATGGCGGCGTCATAGCCTCGCGATCCCTTTCGCGTGAAGTCGCCATGGTTTTCGTTGCTGATCAGGCGCACGTTGATTTCATCTCCTGCTATCACTGCTAGTGCTGGATAATCCGGTGGCGTGCGCATCGATGTCTTGCCCTGGGCCAGCACCCGGGGCAAAGAAACTGGATAGCGGTAGGTGCTTACAACATATTCTTGCGGGATGCCCCACGGCAGCCACTCCAGGGGAGAGATTTGCAGGAAGTTGTCGATGTTGTCTTCCACCGAACCACCAACTAATTTTTCCAGCAAGGGTTCACCGCAGTAAATCTCTCCTGTTTCCCCAATAGAGTCGATCATCAACGGGTTGATGTAGGCGTCCGTCATGACCAGCGCCATCGGGTTCACCTGGGGTTCAACATAGATCTCGCTGTTGGACGGTAACTGGGAGCGCATAGCTAGCCAGGCACCGAAATGTCCGCCAGATGAATGGCCTACGATGACCGCTTGTTGTAAATCTACGGGGTAGTTTTCGGCAATTTTTTTCAGTGTATCAAACCCATTGGCGATGTCCTGCCAGGTGCCTGGCCACCCGCCTCCGGGGCTTGTGGCACCCCTATATTGTAGGTTCCAAGCAGCAATGCCATGTTCGGTCATAGCTTTGGACATGGCGCGATAGCCGTTGATCATACGTTCGGAAGAGCGCCAGCACCCGCCATGTAAAAAAGTGACTACCGGGAACGGCCCGTCGCCGGCAGGTAGGTACAGTTCACCGTATTGCAGCTGGTCCAGCCCATAAGAGATTTTAGTTTGTGCGAGTGTGTACACGGGCAAACCTAAGGTGATGAATGTAAAGGTTAAAACAAACAGCTTTATTCTAGTTTTCATGTGGTTTACCTACTTTTTATGTATGTGTGATTCTTTTCCGAAGATTATCGATACTGAATGTACTGACAAGTTAAGCCTCAATAAAAGAAATATCAACTTTAAGATACAGGGGGCACTCATAAATTAATAACTTAACCAGGTTTGCATTGTTTCATTGGTATGAATAAATCAATTGTTCGCTCGCAGGGGAGTGACCACAAAAACCAGCCCGAAAAGGCGAAAATTTGATACATCTAAGCCTAAGTTATTGACGAGTATACTGCTTCTATGGATGCTGGTCGCAGCTGCTGGTATGGGAGGCATCCTGCCATTGTGAGTGTTCACAAGGGTTGCAGGAAAACCAGCGATAATAGTTCCTGTAACCAATCACGATAACAATTAGCATGCACTTGATAAGAACTTAAGAATCGTAAATTTTTGGTATGCGATCGATCTTTATGCTAGTCTGCTAACGTTGCCTTCTGCCCTTTTGTGAGGGGTTGTTGGGGGAGTTGCTTTATCTGGCTAGGATGGCTGGATTACGCTAGCTTTCCCAGTGGAATAGTTTCTATTTGGGCATAAATTTGGTTAAAGAAGCGGAAATTGAAATTACAGGCAATTTTCGGTTTCCTGTGCGTAATTCGTTGACATACAGGTCAATCAATATGATGAAAAGATTCGTTACCGCTGTCCTAGCTGTAGCACTGGGGTCAACCCAAGTACTGGTTGGGCAGGTTCCTGATGCTCCCTCGGTGGACGCTAGTGAAATCTATTCTCCTAACAGTCTTGAAATCGAAGCTGCGACGCTAACCGGAGTCGTTCAGACGTACTGCCAGGTATGTCATAACGATGCGATGATGACGGGGAATCTCTCTTTGAGTGGATTCGAGGTAGAAAATGTTCCGAACACGCCTGCGATAGCTGAAAAGATGATTCGAAAATTAAGGGCTGGCATGATGCCTCCACCGGGTATGCCGAGGCCGAGCCCTGAGACTCTTCTGGCTCTGGTAGAAGAGCTAGAGACAAGGGTGGACGAGATCGCTGCTGCGAATCCAAATCCGGGAGTTAGAAGATTCCAGAGATTAACCAGAGCAGAGTATGAAAAAAGTGTGCTGCAGCTTTTCGATTTGGAAATAGATGCAAGTCGCTGGCTTCCAGAAGATACATTCTTGGGGAATTTTAATAATTTATCTGCTGCGCAAGGTCTTTCTAGCACTCTTTTGCAGTCGTATCTGAGGGCAGCAGCAGAAGTCAGTCGCATTGCACTGGGGAATCCAGAAGCTTTGTCAGCTTCTTCTAAATACACTACTCCTATCCATATCTCACAACACGCATGGGATCATTTGGAAGGCACTCCCTTTGGGACAAGAGGGGGTATGGTAGTCAAACATGATTTCCCCACAGATGGGGAGTACGTCATTTCGATAGAGACTCTTTTCGGTAAAGGTCTTCCCGGACAAGATCTGGATATATCGATTGATGGAAGAGGTGTCGCTCAGTTAGCCCTTGAACATAATGGTGGCCGAACGATACCGATTCAGACAAAGCCTATTTTTGTATCGGCAGGCCAACATCAAATAGCAGCTGCTTTCGTGAAACGCATCGAAGGTCCTTACGAAGATCGGCTTAGTCCATTCAATTGGTCGTTTGTGGGAGGAGAGGATGCTATACAGTGGGCTAACTATGGAATAACGGCTCTTCCACATTTGGCTGATTTAATGGTCACTGGCCCTGTTAAGCCTGGTCCTGTATCGGAAACACGAAGCAGGACAAAGATTTTTTCTTGCAATCCGAACACCGAAGGTGAAGAGTATGAATGTGCGCGGCAGATTATTTCTCGAGTAGCTACACAAGCCTATCGACGTGCCATAACTGACCAAGATCTTTCTGGACCAATGGGTTTTTATGATCGATCGGCACAGAATTCTGGCTTTGAGATAGGTGTCCGGACTGCTCTGCAAAGTATTCTTGCTAGCCCAGAATTTTTGTTTAGGCTTGAAGAGCAACCCGAGGACGTTCTTCCTGGGCAGCTATATCAGTTGAATGAAAGTGACTTAGCTTCACGCATATCATTCTTTATTTGGGGATCGGGTCCCGACGATGAACTGAGGGGGTTGGCTAATCAGGGCAAACTCTCCGATCCCAATGTGCTGGAAACCCAAGTTGTACGGATGCTGTCGGATCCGCGATCTAGCAATTTAGCAACTAGTTTTGCCTCTCAGTGGTTGAGGTTGCAAGAAGCTGGCAAGAATGAGCCTGAGCCCTATCTATATCCTGATTTTACGGGGCAACTCAAAGAAGACATGATCCGGGAAACCCAATTATTTTTCGAAAACCTCGTCAAAGAAGACAGAAGTTTGTTGGAGTTGGTTTCGGCAGATTACACATTTATGAATGAGAGGCTTGCCAACCACTATGGGATAGAAGGGATCATAGGAAATGAATTCCAGCGAGTTACTTATAAAGATGAGACTAGACGTGGCCTACTGGGACATGGAAGTGTTCTCATGTTGACTTCGATGTCTGACAGAACCTCGCCCGTGTTAAGGGGGAAATGGGTGATGGAGGTCATGTTAGGTTCGCCACCGCCACCGCCACCGCCGGACATACCGGCGTTGGAAGCGACTGAAGGTGTTGAAGCCGGAAGAATTCTTACCACTAGGGAGAGAATGGAGAAACATAGAGCCAACCCCACATGTAACGCCTGTCACCAGTTCATGGATCCGATAGGGCTAGCATTGGATAATTTTGATGTAACGGGTGCTTGGCGATTTCGAGAAGGCGGCAGAGAGTTGGATACTGCGGGTACGTTTTATGATGGAACACCCCTTGCCACCCCTATGGATTTGAATGAAGTAATAATGAAGCGACCAATTCCCATCATGCGTAGTTTTACAGCCAATCTTTTGGCTTATGCTATGGGAAGACGGATTGAGTATTTTGATCAACCAACTGTACGAAAAATTGTCAAAGAAGCCGAGGCAAGTGACTATAGGATGTCCTCATTCATCTTGGGGGTCGTGCGTAGCGGTCCCTTTCAGATGATGCAGGTCCCAACGTCAGTTGCTACAATGGACGAAGGAGCATAGAGATATGGTATTCATAACCGGGAAACATCTTTCACGTAGGACTTTTATTGGACGGATGGGCGCAGGAGTTGCACTGCCCTTCTTGGACGCTATGGTTCCAGCGGGACGAGCATGGGCAGCTGAGTCCATTGGAGCGAAGCAGACGAGACTGGTATGTATAGAGGAGTCAATGGGATGCGCTGGAGGAAGTGATTGGGGAGATGCCAGAAATCTTTTTGCTCCGGCGGAAACGGGTAGAGATTTCACCTTAGGAACAGATAGCCAACTGAAACCGCTAGAGGCCTATAGGGACTATCTCACCATTGTCAGCTCTACTGATTGCCGGATGGCTGAAGCTTACAATGCTGATGAGATAGGGGGCGATCATGATCGTTCGACAGCTGTTTTCTTGACTCAAGCACATCCGAAGCAGACTCAAGGTTCTGACATGTATATCGGAACTTCTATTGACCAGCTTCATGCAAAACGATTTGGCCAAGATACGGTACTTCCATCTCTCGAATTGTGTATTGAGCCAGTAGATCGTGGTGGTGGGTGTGCTTATAACTACCATTGTGCATACACCACTTCTCTGGCTTGGTCATCACCGGACCAACCATTACCAGCTATTCGGGAACCCCGCGCCGTTTTTGAGCAGCTTTTTGGTGCTGGAGATACCGAGAAAGATAGAAGCGACAGGAGAACGACTGATAGAAGTATGCTTGACTGGATGGTTACAGAAGTGGAGAGAATGAGAAAGTCACTTGGAGCTGTGGATCGGGTCGCCTTGGATGAGTACCTGCAGCATATACGAGAGGTTGAGCGTCGGATTCAACTGATGGAAGCTAGAAATCTAAGTGGAGAGGAAAGAGCGATGCCGGAGGCTCCGTCAGGCATTCCTGATACATGGGAAGAACACATGCAGCTTATGTTCGACCTGCAAGTCTTGGCTTTACAGTCGGATATGACACGGGTAATAACTTTTAAGACTGGTTTTGATCAGTCCAATAGGACTTTCCCGATTAGTGGCACTACCAAGTCTATTCATGGAGCTTCTCATCACGGAAACGTTGCCGACGATATTATGGACTTCAATAAGATCAATACTTATCGCTTAGGTGCAGTCGCATACTTCCTGGAAAAGATGAAGAATACGGTTGACGGAGATGGGTCTTTGTTAGACAAAACAGCAATAGTTTGGGGATCCCCCATGGGAGATTCCAATTTACATAACCACCGCAGATGTCCATTGCTTCTGATGGGACATGCTAACGGAGCTCTAGATGGCGGACTGCATATTGGTGCCACAGAGGGTACACCTATGGCTAACGCGTTTGTTAGCCTAATGCAGGGTATTGGCCATGAGATGGAAGGCTTCGGCGATAGTAACGGAAGCCTAGACTTGAGGGTGCCAAGAGGGGTGGCGTGATGAACGTTTTTGCCCGTATCCGGTTTGTAGGATTGTTTGGACTGTTGTTTTTATTGTCAGGCTTCACAACTAGTTTTGCTTCTGAGTTGATAGAGGCAACTCGCTCAGCTGACGTTGAAACTGTTGACAGGCTGATCACTGATGGTTCTAATTTGAATGAGGTGACAGGGGATGGGATGACAGCGGTGCATTGGGCCGCTCAATTAGGACATATTTCTATCTTGGAATTACTTCTAGACGCTGGTGCCGAGGTAAACCCGACGACAAGAATAGGTAGCTATACGCCTCTTCATTTGGCTAGTAGCCAAGCCAACAGCTCCATTGTTGAGAAGCTTTTGGGAGGAGGCGCAGACGTAAATGCAACGACTACCAATAGCCTTGCTACAGCTTTGCATCTGGCCTCCCAGGTGGTAGGTGGTGCTGAATCGGTGAAGGTTCTACTTGCTTATGGTGCTGATCCAAACGCCAAAGAAGGGTCGGCTGGACAGACTCCCCTGATATTCGCTGCGGCCAAGAATAGAGTTGAATCTGTCGAATTGCTTTTAGACGCTGGTGCGGACCCATCTATTTCGACAGCCATAGTGGATGTACTACAGCATGTTCTAGCTGATCAGCACGCGAGTCAATTTCTAAGGCGAGAGCTCTCGGAGTATATCGGTAATGACAGGGTCATGGATGCAAGCGGTGATGTCGTCAGTAAGGATACGGCGATCAAAGACAATGAACCCGGTGTAGATGAGGTTCAGGCGGCTATTAGAGCGCAGAGGGAATTTTTGCAATCAGGAGAAGCTTACCAGGAATATAACCCTGAAGATTTAATCAACTATCGTTCAGATTATCCAGGAGGACCAGATCTTCCAAGGCCCCCTTACCGTGAAACACTAGTGGGAGCTACAGGCGGAATGACTGCACTATTGCATGCCGCTAGAGAAGGAAGTTCAGAAGCAGCAATGGCTTTACTGGAGGGGGGGGCGGACGTTAATCAGCTTAGTGGCGGAGATGAAACAAGTCCGTTACTTATCGCTACTCTCAATGGACAATTTGACGTGGCGATGCTTCTTATTGGACAGGGTGCTGATCCAAATCTGGTAGCAAATATGGATGGAGCTGGACCGCTATTTGCTGTTCTTCAAACACAATGGGCGCCTAAATCCAACTATCCTCAGCCCAGAGCTCAGGATCTGCAAAAGACAGAATATCTCGAAGTGTTGAGTGCTCTATTAGAAGCGGGAGCTGATCCTAATGTGAGACTCAATACCCATCTTTGGTATTGGGAATATGGACTGACCAAGATTGGAACCGATCTAAAGGGTGCTACTCCTTTCTGGCGTGCAGCTTATGCTCAGGATATCCAGGCCATGAAGTTACTATCTAGCTATGGTGCTGATCCTAACATCCCAACCGCATGGCCAGCTCCAGAAATGAGAGAGCGTCGGCAGCAGGATGGAAGACAGCAGGAGGATTCGGGGTTGCCGTATATTCCAACGAATGCTTTTAATGCTTTCCCGATACATGTGGCTGCAGGGGGTGGGTTTACAGGGTTAGGATCCTTCAGTGTTAGGAATGTTCCTGGAAGCTTCATACCGGCTGTTAAATATCTCGTGGAAGAGCATGGCCTAGATGTAAACACTTTAGATTCATGGGGTTTTACTCCGATGCACTATGCAGCATCAAGGGGTGACAACGACTTGATCCGGTATTTGGTGACACTGGGTGGTGATGTGACTGTGATAACCCGTTTAGGCCAATCAACAGCTGATATGGCACGAGGTGGTCGGTCAGGTTTCTTTACTAGAGTTGGTTATCCTGAGACCGTGGATCTGTTACAAGAATTTGGATCGACCTTGGAATGTCTTCATACCCATTTTTTGGATACCGGAGATTTTTGCGCACTGGCAGGAGAGTTAGATCCTTGGGGGGTACCTATCGAAGAGGAGAACGGACCGGATGAAATTCAGCTACTTTTTTAGGCCCCCGCGCGTCTGAATGAACAGACTTCGGTAGATTGTTTCATGGCACAATCATTGCTTGGGGCGAGTTAACTTTTTATTGCCCTGCACACTCTATTTGACTCCTTAACATACTGTTGAGCAGAACTATGCCTAATAGCAGAAATTCAATCCTGATACTCATCGTTGTGATCCTGAGTTCATGTTTTCCCAATGAAGAGAGGAACATCGAATTCGCCGATATCATTTTCGTAGGAGACAACATTGTCACTATGGACGATTCTGAGGCCACGGCTGTTGCCGTACGGGGAGATCGAATCGTTGCTACAGGTAGCGAGTCCGAAATTCTGGCGCTTAGAAACGAATCAACGGAGCTGGTGGAGTTGGGTGACAGAGCTCTGCTGCCTGGTTTTATCGACGCTCATGGACATTTCAGTGGTGTTGCAACTTATTCAGCATTGCTGGATTTATCTTCTCCTCCGGTCGGCAAGATTGGGAATATCGACGATATCATCCGTGCAATTCAGGCCTGGATTGAGACTAACAATATTCCTACCGGTCAGCTCATCTATGGAGTCGGATATGACGATTCGCTATTAGCCGAACGACGCCATCCTAACCGGGATGACCTAGACCGAGCTTCTACCACTCATCCCATAGTTATTCGCCACGTGTCAGGACATCTCAATGCGGCCAACTCGCTGGCGCTTTCACAGCGTAATATAACGGCGAGTACGCAGGTGCCAGATGGAGGTGTCATGCGCCGTCGGCCAGGCTCTGATGAGCCAATTGGTGTCATGGAAGAAACAGCCATGAGATTGTTGCCCGGGACTGGTACCGTCGTCGACGAAGAACAGGGTTGGCAGCTCCGGCGAGATGCTGCACGGATCTATGCGGGATACGGAATTACCACCATCCAGGAAGCCAATGTCAGTGTCGATTATGTAAATGCGCTAAAAGCCCGCGCAATTGAGAACCCATTTCCAGTGGACATAGTAACTTATATTATGGGAAACCCGCTCAGCGATGCAGCACTGGACCAGGTTGTCCAGGATACTGAATACACAGGTGGCGTTCGCATTGGAGGGGTCAAGTTTACTCTGGACGGATCACCTCAGGGGCGTACTGCATGGATGTCCCAGCCTTATACTGAAGGCCCACCAGGTGTGGATGTAGATTACGTTGCCTATCCGAGTTACGAACCTGATGCCTATCGTCGCAGAATAGATCGTCTGCTGGAACGTGGAGTGCCGGTGCTTGCCCATGCTAATGGCGACGAAGCGATTGAATTAATGATTGATGGCATCGGCGACGCGCTTGAAGGTGAGACGATTCCGGACCACCGATCAGTTGTCATTCACGCTCAGCTGATTCGAGCGGACCAGTTGGATCGCGTTAGCGAATTGGGAATTATCCCATCTTATTATTCCGCGCATCCGTTTTTCTGGGGTGATTGGCACCGGCTCAGTTTCGGCAACGAACGGGCCAGCTTTATCAGCCCGGTGAGAGCAACAATAAATCGTGGTATTCCGTTTACGATTCACAACGACTCACCTATCGTACCCCCAGACATTATGCGGCTGGTTTCTATAACCGTAAATAGAGAAACACGCAGTGGCTACATCCTTGGCCCGGAACAGAGAGCTACAGTACTGGAAGCCTTATATGCCATTACCCAGGGTGCCGCATATCAGTATTTCGAAGAAGATGAGAAGGGCAGTATTACCTCAGGGAAACGGGCTGACCTGGTAATATTAGCGGCTAATCCACTTACCGTTGACCCGGCAGAATTGGCGAACATTGTAATAGAGGAAACTTATGCGCGCGGGAAGTCCGTGTTTAAAAGAGAAATAAATTGAGATGTCACAAATGCCCAAAATACACGTGAATATATTGGCATAAGTAATTGTTATATAACTATAATATTATTTTAAGCTGGTAGGCGGGGAGGTGGTCTAGAGAGATAAGTAATTGATAAAAATAGATTAAATTTGGTTCAGTTATTGTCGGTGTTACAAGCAATGTTACTAAGATTTCCTACTTGAAAAACATCTTAACCCCCGTCTAACCAAATATTCTCTCCTGCCAAATGTGAAGAAAAATAGTTTTTCAGGCTGGGAACTCCGCCTTTTCAATTAATAATATTTGACCACCCGAAAGGTAAATACTCGAGTCCAACCTGCGACAAACCAACTAGGCCAATATTAGATTCATTGAGCTATCTAGGGCTGAAGAGCCAGAGGATAGGCAATGGTTAAAAATAGCCTCTTTTTATGTGATAATTGAGCCGACCAACAAGAATAAGAAGGTTTTAAATCATGTCTTCAGAAACGCCAGAGCCACAAGAAGAAGTAGCCACCCCAAAGAAAGAAAATAAATTTCTTGAGTATGCTCTTGCAGAATTTGATAACTATGAGCGAGACCCTGGTGTTTGGGCAATAGTATGTGTTGAGTCTGCTGAGAATCTCAAGCCGTTAAATCTGACAGGAGAGAAGTATACAAAAGCGTTTGAACAAGCTTCTAAGAGGCTGTATGTAAAGCTCCGTGCGAATGCGCTTCTCAAAGGCCACACCCTTCTGACTTTTATAAACCGTATAATTTGGATCGCTGTATTTGGCTTAGCAGTCCTTGGGGGTTTAGTGGCCTATATAGGCGGGGCTTTCGAAATCATCATAAACACTCTCTCTGAAAAATTAGCAGGAAGGCTGTAGTGGAGAGGGGTTTTTCAACAAGACGGTTAAAGGCTACCTTTTTGTTGTTTTTGTCAGTTCCACTAATAAGAATTTCCAATACCCCTGTTTTCTAGTAACCGTCTACTCCAGACCCCACCCCCGGGGCACACGCCCTTAAGTCAGAATGGTTCCATTGCACCTCTATACATACTATTCTGGGCGAACAGTTAGCTAATTCCGAGAACAAAGCCATTAAGCTCTTCATACCTACATTTTTTGCCTTACTGCTTATTGGGTTTGCGGGGGGTTCTTATGGTCAGGACTTTGAAGAAACCAAGCTATTGGCTGAAAAAGGACAGGTACTCGCCCAGTTCAATCTAGGGAATATGTACGTCAACGGAGACGGTGTACCTAAGAATGATGTAGAAGCAGTGAGGTGGTTTCGATTAGCCGCTGAACAAGGTGATGCGGATGCCCGGAACAATCTAGGACGCTTGTACGACTTCGGAAACGGCGTACCTGAGAATGATGTAGAAGCGGTTAAGTGGTATCGGTTAGCAGCTGAACAAGGTAATGCGGATGCCCAGTACAATCTAGGAAACATGTACTCCAACGGAGTAGGTGTACCTCAGAATTATGTGAAGTCTTATGTCTGGTTGTCAGTAGCTACGGCACAGGGGAACGAGAATGCAAACGCCTTTAGAGACGCTGTTTCTGAACTTTGGCTAATCTCTTAGTTGATCGATTAGTCCAATAAGATTAGAAAAAGGGAACAGTTTTATTTTATCGAGCTGACGGCAAGGTTAAGAATTTAGATTTGAATGCGAGATCGCCCGATATATCCGGAAAATAAATCTATCCCCTTTTTACCCGAACTGGAATTCTTCGGGCTTCATTAATAAGAAATAAATCTGTCCCTATTTATCCGGACTTGTCTTGCAGATATAAGCTAGAAACAGTTATTCTAGATTCCACTGGAAGCAGTGGTATGACAACACCGCCGCTAATCCTAACAACCCCGATCCGGACATGTGGGTGGTGGGCGGCAGCCGTACCGGTGACGAAATGACCCATGCCTGGATCGCAGTAACGCACCTCGACGATGAAGGATTTGAAAAATTGCTTGCCGAGAGACAAACCAAGCAGAAACGCTCTTTGGCAGGCAGTAACTGATTAACAGACACTTTTATCTTGCTGTAGGGATTAACATTGACGATGTCTGACAGAGGAAATTTGCTATGAAACACCTTCCCATAAAATTGTCTTTAACTGCGCTCTCGCTAGTTCTTTGCTCTGGAGCTTGGGCCCAGCAAGTTCTGCAGCCCACCGACAAGATGCTGAAGCCCGATGAGCTTTGCAGTGACTATCCTGACTCTGCCATCGCGACGTTCACGGATGCCGATCTGGAGGCGGCGGTTCGCACGGCGCTCTCGGTGAGTGAGCGAGAGGATCTCACTTGTAGCTTAGTTTCCGGGCTGACGAGACTGTCCGCCTCGGGGCCAGGCTCTACGAGGTACGTATCGGGTTCCCCCAGGAACCGGCAAGACCCGGATCGTCCGTTCGAAAGCCTTACAGGGATCCAGAATCTCACGGGCCTGACGAGACTCAGCATGGGGAACCTGTGGATCACCGACATTAGCGCGTTGAGTGGGCTCACAAGCCTGACGGGCCTGAGCCTCCACACCAACTGGGTCAGCGACCTCGGCCCATTGAGCGGCCTCACGAACCTGACGAGCCTCATCCTCAGCGAGAACCCGATTAGCGACCTCAGCCCGCTGAGGGGGCTCACCAACCTGACATTCCTCCGCCTCCACAGACATGGAGATTTTGTGGGAGGTCAGTTACCAATGAATTTCATGGGCGCTACTGGCCTCGTCTTCACGAACGTGATCACCGACATTAGCCCGCTGGCCGGAATGACGAAGCTGACGGACCTGGCCCTCCACACCAATGACATCAGCGACATCAGCGCGCTGAGTGGTATGACCGCCCTTACAGATCTCCGCCTGGCCGGCAACCCAATCGCCGACCTCAGCCCATTGCAGGGGCTCACGAGCCTTTTGCACCTTGAGCTCACCACCACAACGGTGACGGACCTGGGGCCGTTGAGGGAGCTCACGAACCTGAGAAACCTCGACCTTCGGTACAACGCCGATCTCTCCGACATCCAGCCTCTGATCGACAATCCAGGGCTCGGAGACGGAGACAACGTCGAGCTCCGATTCACGACCGTGACGTGCGCCGACCAGGCTCGGCTGGCGGCCAAGGGTGTGGATGTCCGCATCGAGCTATTTTCGGGTTGCATAACACCAACTCGTCGTTGATGGAATAAATGGGGACAGATTTATTTTTTCAGGTGTCATGCGCAAACCAGGCGCGGCTGGCAGAAAAAGGAGTGTGTGAGTGCTTGCACGACAATCTCCGTACCCGCCAATCCGCCATCGCGCCTGATATTGTAACGTTCGATAAAGGCACCACCGACCATAGAGCCACGGACGGGAGCAGCCACCCGACCAACTCACACGAGGCCAAGAGATAGCTACCAAGTGTTTTGAGTCTGACTATCAGGATTGCGAATGAAAAAACTACTAACAACAATAACCCTACTCTGTTTTTCCTTCCTCAATAATTACAGTTGCCAATCCCATACTTAAAGGCTAAATTTTAGAAATTCTAAAAAGTTTAAATTCTGGAGGGCTAATCATGAATCGCAAAGTATTATCCAAGTGGAGTCTACTCTCGTTTAGTGTATTGTTTCTGGCGTACGTGAGTTGGGTCGTTAACTTTGAAGTAAATCTTGGTAGGAATCAGCCGATGGGTGGTAACTCTATTGTTATCGCCACATTTAATGATGAGAACGAGCGCCACGAACGCGTACTAAGCTTAAGGAAGATCAACGGTGAGAATTACGTTGCTGCTAATCACTGGCCTCGTGCTTGGTATCGTGAAGCTCTAGATAATCCAAATGTAGAAGTTAGAATGCCTAGGCAGGAAGAGTTTTTTCCTTATACCGCTGTACCACTAGGAGGCGCTGAAGATGACTTGCTAAGGGAAGAGTACAGCATCAGCTTTCGTGGCCGTGCTCAAATGGGGTTTCCTCCACGCTATTTTTTACGGCTTGACCCCCGCTGATATAAGTCGATAGCGTAAGTAGCTAGCCAAGAACGCGTTATAAAAAATGTATCTCTGAATGGCCGGATGGGGGTTGGGTTATGGTGGAGTGCGTAACCCAGACCCAGAGGGGAGATTTGATGGGACTCCTTTTTCTAACTTCGATCTTCCCGATGGCATATCAGTTCTAACACTAAAAATCATTGATACTTATGGCATGCGAATGAACAAACTACTAACAACAATAACCCTGCTCTGCTTTTCTGTTGCTGCTAATGCGGATATTTAAAGTCTAAACCCAACTACTTAACACTCCACAACCTCTAAAACTATAGAGCCACTAGTATATGTATAGGGGGAGGGCTATGGCATCCTGCGTACCCCAAGTTTTTGCTACACTTTGGGTGTTTTCGGCGGTTCTGTCACCGCTGCAGATCAATGAATCTGGCGTTAAAAAAGTGGGTTCGACTCCTGCTTCTTCCGCCAAACACCAATTCAGTAACATCCAGCAAAGTCTTAAAATCCTCGAAAACCTCTATAAAAAATCCATATATCGTCTTTCTCTGTTCAGCACCGCCTTGTGCTATCCCGTAACTGATGTAACATGCAATGGCAGTCAAGACAAAAGGTAAGACACCGTCACTCTTCTCGTAAACCTCGAAGACGATCATACACTAGGACCATTTAACCCGAGTTTGGAAAGGCGCACTGATAGGTTCGTGCTAAAATTCGAGAAGCCTAGAATAGCGCCCTAGTTAGGAATGTATTGAGGGATCTCATGTTTACAGTAAAACTTATGGCCGGAGCACTGGGGGCAGAACTACACGGAGTAGATTTAGGCCAGGACTTACACGCTGGGGCTTATCAAGAAATTCGACGCTTATTGGTTAAACATCAGGTTATTTTCTTTCGCGACCAGGATATCAGTCCTGTGCAGCATAAGGCATTGGCAGAGTCATTTGGCCCCCTGCAAACCCACCCGGCTTACGACACTATCGAAGGCTTTCCAGAAATCACTGTTTTAGAGAGCACCGCTGAGAAGCCAAGCAAGATTGAAGCCTGGCATACAGATATGACATTCCGTGTGCACCCTCCCCTTGGTGCGGTTTTGTATTCGAAAATTTGCCCTCCCCAAGGCGGAGATACGTTGTGGGCTAGCACGACAGCCGCATTTGATGGACTATCTGAAGCGATGCAGAAATTCCTTAGCGAACTCACGGCCGAACACGACTTCAGTCATGGCTTCAAAGAAAGTCTGGCAGAGCCAGGTGGAAGGGAGAGACTGTCTCAAGCAGTAGCCGACAATCCACCAGTTCAACATCCCGTGATTCGCACGCACCCAGAAAGTGGCAAGAAAGTTATTTTTGTAAATTCTTTATTTACGACTCGCATTCTTGGTGTTGGTAAAAAGGAAAGTGAGGCCTTATTAGAATTCCTGTTCGAGCATGTTACTACACCAGAATATAGCTGCCGTTTTCAGTGGCAACCAAATTCTATTGCGATCTGGGACAACCGCAGTACGCAACACAAACCGATTAATGATTATTTTCCAGCGCACCGCAGGTTGGAACGAATTACCATTGATGGCGATACGCCCTATTAGCAGAATCTGTTATTGCATTAGGTCCCCACAAAATCTAGAACCCAGCGTGCTACTTGAGAATTATCTGTGGTCTGCGGCAAGGTATCGACGGCGGTCTGGTACACAGACTCCCCCAATATTTCCCTCCGCATATTAAGCAAACCTAGAGCATAGCCTTTATCAAATTCGGCATGGCCTTGAAATGTAAGAATATGCCCTCCGAGCTGCGTCATTGTTATTGGGCACGCGTCAGTGCTGGCGAGCAGTTCCGCACCTATCGCCATTTTTTCTACCTGATCTTTATGATTTGACAAGAGCTGGAACTCAGCATCTGCGGGCCCATAAGCTGCAGCGTCGACTGTCAATTTCGCCTTATGAACACCTACACACCAACCCTGACTTGCCTGACGGGTTTTGCCACCCAGCGCTTCGGCGACAAGTTGGTGACCAAAACAAATCCCAACAAGTTTTTTCTTGGCACCGTGTAACTTTCTAACAAAGTCTTTTAGTTCATTAATCCAAACTACGTCGTCGTAAACGCTTAGTTTGCTACCAGTTATTAGATAGGCATCAACTTCATCGATGTCAGTTGGATACTCGCCGTTCATCACTGCATAAATGACAAATTCAGTATCAGGATCTACCTCTAACAAGAGCCGTGAGAACATGTCAGGGTACTCACCAAACTCTGCGACAAATTCCGTTTTAACCGCATCAGCATTTAGAATTCCGATCTTCATATCAACCACACTCCCTCATACGGTTTTCAGATGGAATGATTTTGGTCGACTTAGTTGCAGGTAACCGAGTTTGGAAAGTGTGGCGCCGCGACCCGTATTCTTAACGCCCGTCCAGCACAAAGCAGGATCAAGATAGTCGCAGCGGTTCATAAAGACCGTACCCGTCTGCAGGCGATCGCCTAACGCTTCCACGGCGGCTTGATCCTGTGACCACAATGACGCGGTCAGCCCCAAATCACTATCATTCATTAGCTGTAATGCTTCTTCGTCATTACTTACAGACATGATGCCAACTACCGGCCCAAAACTTTCTTCCCTCATGACTGACATACTATGGTCTACGTCCAGCAATACCTGAGGTGCCAGATAGGGAGAATTCTCTCGGCTGTTAGCAAACAGGCTAGGATCAATGCAGGCCTGAGCTCCTTGTGCTATAGCTTGACTAATTTGCTCGCGCACCCAATCTGCCGCTGAAGTTCTTACCATAGGACCCAGCGTGGTGTCGGCTAACAGTGGGTTGGCCAGTGTGTAATTTTTAACTTGTTCCACGTACGCTTCAACAAATTTTGGGTAAAGTGACTTCTCTACATAAATTCTTTCTATGCCACAACAAGATTGTCCAGAGTTAAAGAAAGCACCGTCAACCAATTCATTCACACAGTCATCCAGTTTTGCATCAGCACGTACGTAAGCAGGGTCTTTTCCACCTAACTCCAAACAGAGCCCAAGAAAGGATCCTGCCGCCGATTTCTCTATTTTTTGACCAGCAGCAACAGAGCCTGTAAAACAGGCAAAATCTACGACCGAGCCACTTATTATCTTGGCGGTGCTGTCATGGCTTAAATACAAACACTGCAATACACCTTCCGGCAGGCCAGCTTGGCGAAAAGCACTAACAAAATGCTCGCCGCATAGCGGAGTTTGAGCGGAAGGCTTCAGCAGAACGCTGTTGCCTGCCATTAATGCCGGAAACACCGAGTTCACTGTAGTTAGTAGCGGATAATTCCAGGGGGCTATGGTAAGGACCACCCCTAGAGCTTCGCGGCGAATAAAACGCTCAAAACCTGACCTCGCCTCTGGCCGCTCATCAGCTAGGGATTGTTCAGCAATACTGATCATGTAACGTGCGCGTTCCGCGAGGCCGCCTATCTCAGAGCCACCGTAGGCCAAGGGCCGTCCCATCTGCCAGCTAATTTCTTCCGCGATTTGTACTTTCTTGGATTCGAAATACTGTATCGCCAACTCGCAAATGGAAGCTCGCTCAGCAATACTCGCTGTCTGCCACTGTTTTTGCGCTGAGCGCGATAAAGCAATAGACTGCTCTATCTCTATCTCGGTTGCCAAAGCTCGCTCAACATAAACTGAATCGTCGATGGGGGAGATGGTTTGCAAAAGGGCAGTTTCTTGGTTGTGATTCATCAACTGGCTTATTCTTATTCAATAAAATGAAAGAACACAGAATGGCGCATTATATAGAACACCCGCTTAGAGAACACCTACTCAGAGAAAACTTGCGACCAGGAATTTGTACTAAATTATTAGCCAGTCTGTCTCTACTTCTCAACTTTTCCTCCTCCAACGCAGCAGGGATTGACGCCATTATAAATGCGGCGATGACGCCTATAACAGAGGCAGTAGCCGGTTTCATATTTTTTGAAGTTAATGTATTTGGCAATCAACTACCCTTGATTATTCTTTGGCTAATAGGTGCCGCAGTTTTTTTCACCTTCTATTTCAGTTTTTTGAATCTGCGAGGTTTTAAACACGCTTACCACTTATTGCGCGGCGACTACAGCAAGCCAGAACATAGTGGCGAACTTAGTCACTTTCAGGCTTTGACAACAGCTGTCTCCGGCACCGTAGGCATCGGCAATATGAGCAGCGTCGCTATTGTGATCACCGTCGGTGGCCCCGGCGCAACCTTTTGGTTAATAGTTGCTGGTTTGTTAGGCATGTCAACGAAATTTGCCGAATGTGTTGCCGGGGTAAAATACCGCAAGGTGAACCCGGACGGGAGTATCTCAGGCGGCCCCATGTATTATCTGAAACAAGGTCTTCAGGAAAAAAACCTGGGCTGGCTGGGCACGCCCATGGCCTATTTTTATGCCGCATCTATTGTCATTGGTTGTCTCGGTATCGGAAATATGTTTCAGTCTAATCAAGCCTATCAGCAATTCGTGGTTGCCACGGGCGGCAGCAACAGTTTCTTTGCCGATAAGGGCTGGCTATTCGGCATAGCACTTGCCGTTATTGTCGCGGTTGTGATCATCGGCGGCATTAAGAGCATAGCTAGAGTCACCAGCAAGTTGGTCCCCTTCATGGCAATCGCCTATATCATCGGCTCACTATTAGTCATTCTTCTTAATGCCGAAAAACTTCCCTGGGCGCTAACTGCAATAGTCTCCGAGGCATTTAACCCTCGCGCTATTAGCGGCGGCATGATTGGTGTAATGATTTTAGGGTTTCAGCGCGCAGCGTTTTCTAATGAAGCCGGTCTTGGATCGGCCGCTATCGCGCACTCAGCGGTGCGCACCGGCGAGCCAGTAACCGAAGGCTTTGTTGCCATGATGGAGCCATTCATAGATACGGTGGTCATTTGCACACTTACCGCACTGGTAATTCTTACAACCATCTATGAACCGGGCATGGCAGGCAATGGTATGCAGGGGATAGAACTCACTTCTCAAGCATTTGGCAGCACCTTGAGTTGGTCTACGGTGCCGCTCTCGTTCATCGCCATTTTGTTCGCCTTTTCGACGATGCTGTCCTGGTCTTATTATGGCTTAAAAGGGTGGACTTACATATTGGGAGAATCCAAAAACGCAGAAATTGTTTTTAAGATACTTTTTTGTGCGTTTGGAGCCTTGGGCTGCATGATTAAACTAGATGTGGTTTTGGGATTTTCCGATGCACTCGTTTTTGTTATAGCCTTACCGAATATATTAGGTCTCTATATTCTAGCCCCGATAATTAAACGAGAACTGAAGAGTTATCAAGCACGTTTGAAGAGCGGTGAAATTAAAAGTTTTCGCGATTAATCGAGACAGGCTTATTTTTGGAGTGAATACATGGCACTCATACTAGCCCTGCCAAACACATAGGCCTAGAAATTGCCGACTTTCCCCTTCAATCGTCTCAGGCAAAACCATTTTTTTCAACTCCATCGTCGCAAAGAAGGATTTTGTCACCAGCTCCTGTCATGTCCAAAATTATTTGATTCAGATGGCAATATTGAACATCATGGCCACCATTATGATAAGTTCTCACTAGCACTTATAAAATCAGATAAGCAGCAAGCCAGTTACTCGGATTCACAGCTTCATTGGACGATCACACTGCCCCTCCTATGTACTTGCACTGCGCAGTTGATCCAGCTCTGAAATAGAAGGAATTAAAAATGCCTATTAGAAGCCGATACTGGTTTACTCTTACTCTTACTCTAGTTCTCTCGCTCTCGGTAAGCGTTACCGCCCAAGAGATCTCCAGAGAATCGCTGGGAAAACCTGGGCCTTATCAAGTTGCCTATTATTCAAGCTATCCGGCAGTATCCGAATTTAGTGCAGCGACTATTTATTTTCCTGCTAATAAGGGGGAAGACTTCGCCGGCGTAGCCATATCCCCTGGGTTCGTGGAATCGCAGAAGAATATGAGCTGGTGGGGCAATCACCTAGCATCTCATGGCTTCGCTGTGCTGATCCTTGATACTAATGAATTGTCCGACGACCCGGTGCTGCGCGCAGACGCCCTCATGGCTGCTATTGCAGTTCTACGTAATGAAGGTGAACGCATGGGTGGAACTTTGCGTGGAAAGATTCTCAATGACCGCATGGCGGTCATGGGGCATTCCATGGGAGGTGGCGGCACTTTGATTGCAGCAAATGCACACAGCGCCAAACTGAAGGCTGCAATACCTTTCACTCCATGGCAACCGGGCGGTGATTTTTCAGCAATTTCAATTCCTACATTAGTTATTGCTGGAGAGAGTGATCGCATCGCTCCGGTAGCCGACCATGCCTTCCCTCATTTCGACAGTCTTTCCGACGATATTCCGAAAATGTATTTCGAAATAAGGGGTGGCAATCACTACATTGCCAATACAGATACTGGCGAAGATCGGCTTACACCTAATATCGATGTGCACGATCTGGTCGGCGGTATGGCTGTGGCTTGGTTAAAATTGTTTGTCGATGGTGACGAGGAATATCGAGAACTGGTATTTGGAGAAATGCTAGCAAGAGACAGAGACAGACTGTCAAAGTGGGAATTTACTGAACAAGGGCTATAGTAATAGCTATAAAAGAGGCGGAGTAAATCTTGAACATTGTAAACCAAACTGAAATGGTAGAATTTGTTTCTAAGGAATTTCCCCAAGCAAGTTTCGTTCTTGAATCTTTTGACGAAGATTCTGTGACTATCAGACGCAAAATTGATATTGCTAGACGATATTGAATATTAAAGAAGACTAAGCCACCATTTATAATGGTGAATACTAGACGTTCTGAGACGTCTTGAAACCATTAATTGGTGGAGGTGGGGGGAGTTGAATAGTTAAAATAAGCCATTGTTATATGTAATAATTTATATTAATAATAATTAAAGTACCCCCAAATAGTTTTGTCAGTGGCAAAGACACCACCACTCAATCTGGTTCTCCAGCGCCACCTTGAAGCAAACCCATTCACAAATTTATTCCCGTGCTTCCCAAAACCCAATTCCCCAGAGGGTATCCACCCCCCTACCCCCCGTTTTCTCAGACTGAGAGGCTTATCTATATACATACTATTTTGGACATCCGAAGAGCTTATTCTATTTTAATGGTTAGGGCTACGCTGATAGGGGTAACTGGTTTAAGAAGTTAATACTGATGACTGCAGGCGGGGAAATACCAGTATGCATAACATACGCATGCTGCTCAAAAACAGACGTTCAGATAACACGGGTCGTAGGTTTGCTTATGTCTGCTTTCGGGGGTTAAGCGGACCCAAATCTATTGTGGCAATTCAATTCTGCGACAGGCAGCTTTCGGCCAGGAACGGACGCTTGTATCCCATAAAACTGCCGAACCTAAAAACCGCGTTTGCTGCAACGTATCAAATCTTACGATTTACCGTTCCTTTCGTTCGCGAAGTAAATCGTGAAAATTCAACACAACCTGTAATTCCTCCACAGCAAACTGATCATATTCAGACCTAATTGCTGAGGTTTGTCCTTCAAATAATTCATCGTATGCTGTTGCGATAAATGATCCGTCGTCTAGAACATCGTAACTCCGAGAAACTACGCTACCGTTGTACTGTCAGGGATCAATTAATAAGCGCGCAGGCGACGGAGAACTATAGGTATTTCCGCCTGTGTGCTTTTGTGTCTTGGGAAAAGGCAATGGTGATATAGAAATGGCTTGATGCGGTTTTTGTTGATTCGAGAGTTAACTTGTAAATACCGGGATTACAGTTGGAGTTGAAAAAAAGCAATAAAAATCATATGGTATATTATACCAATTTGACTACAGATAGGAGGCTCCGATGCTGAGACGAGATTTCTTAACCAGGTTGTCCGGCCTTGCGACGATGCCATTGATGCTGCCGCAGGCTGCTCTGGCTGCGCAGTCGGCGCGCCTAAAGATCACTGATGTCCGTTTAATCAGGATCAAGCTGATCGAAGACAAGGGCATACTTGCCCGGCGCGTTGATACTCCCCGTGGAGGGCTACACGTTCAGATTGGCAATTTCACCGTGACTGAAGTGCACACGGATCAAGGCCTAGTGGGCATCGGCCCCGGGATCCCTCCAGAGAACATCGAGACTGTGAAGCAACTGCTCGTTGGCAAAGATCCTTTCGAGATCAATCAGCATGCCGCGGCGCTATACCGCCCGCAGCGCAGATGGGGCGCCTCGGTAGAGATCGCGCTTTGGGATCTGCTGGGCAAAGCAACGGATTTACCGCTTTATAAGCTCTGGGGCGGTGGACGCGACCGAGTCCTGCCATACGCGGCCATGTGGGGCATCGGCACCGTGGAAGACCGGGTCGAAATCGCCATTGGACTCAAAGAGGACGGCTGGCGCGCAATCAAATTGCGTTCGGGGTTCAGGACGATGGAGGAGGATATCCGCGTCGTGGAGTTGGTTAGAGAAGCGGTGGGCGATGACTTCCACATCCTTTGCGACGGCAACAAGGCACCCGGCGACGCAGACGCCAATGGGGAGGATCCGACGCTCTGGAACTTTAAGCGTGCCTACGACACGGCGATGGAGTACCAGCGGCTCAACGTATATTGGCTCGAGGAGCCACTGCCCCGCTAC